>Ga0172382_10000021_pt1 | contig 245929 bp, 221 predicted proteins | sample Leawel138RmetaG_FD_122245 | JGI IMG/M metagenome (GOLD analysis project Ga0172382, IMG submission 122245) | Leachate microbial communities from a municipal landfill in Southern Ontario, Canada - Leachate well 138R metaG | ecosystem: Engineered > Solid waste > Landfill > Unclassified | place... | reverse complement strand
GTCGCCGGAGCGCCACGTCCCGCCACCGGCGGTCTCGAGCTCGAAGAAGTCCATCTGCCAGACCTGGTTGCGCCTGGTGGGCGGGTGCAGGAACGCCTCACGGCGGGCACCGGCGAGATCGCGCACCTCGCGGACGTAGTCCTGGGGCAGCATGAGGCCGGCCTCGCGGAGGATCCGCAGGCAGGTCGCCTCGGCGATCTTGATGTCGTGGTCGAGCGCGCAGAGCCACGCGATCTTGCGGTGCGGGTCTGTCCGGGGAAGTGTGTGCAGGGGTCGGGACCATCCAGCGACGCTCGTAGCGCTGCAGGAGCTGTCGAGCGGGCCCCGCGTCAAGAGCTCCGCTCGACCTGGCGGGTTCGACTCGGTGGCGACACTGGTCGACGGTTCGGTGTCGGTGGGCGTCGACGGCCCACCCGACCGCGGCCGCTCGGGCCCGATCCCGCCACCCCGCGACGATCGGGACCGACCTGCGAGGATCCGGCGGTGTCCGACGATCCGGAGGTGGTGGTCTTCCTACGGCCCGGGTGCCACCTGTGCACCGACGCGCTGAGCGACCTGGAGGCCCTGCAGGCGCAGGAGCGGTTCGGCGTGCGCACCGTCGACATCGAACGGCACGACCGCCTACACGCCCGCTACCTGGAGCGCATCCCCGTCATCGCCGTCGCCGGCGAGGAGCTGTGCGACTTCGTCGTCGACGAGGAACGCGTCCTCGACGCGGTCCGCGAGCTCCGCCGACGCCGCGAGCACCGCCCCGCACCACCCCGCATCGCCCCCGCCGCACGCGACGCCGCCCGGTCGACGGGCGGGCCCCAGGATGTTGCGCCGCGTACGATACGGCGCGAGTCGATGCCGACCCTGCAGCGCCAGCCACCCCAGACGGTCACCGTCGCCGACGACGTGGATGACGTCGATCACGCCCACCGCCGGGTGGCCGACGACCCGACCGGCCCCGACCGGCCCGACCGCGCGCTCGACCACGGCGATGCCACGCCGGACGACGCCGAGCCCGAGGTGCGCCTGGGCGTCGGGCAGGCCGAGCGCCTGTCGCGCTACCTGCAGGTGCTCACCCAGGCCCGCAAGATGGGCCGGGCGACGATGAGCTCGCAGGAGCTCTCCGCCCACACGCACGTCAACAGCACCCAGATCCGCCGCGACCTGTCCGGGTTCGGCCGGTTCGGCAAGCGCGGAGTCGGCTACGACGTCGACGCGCTCGTCACCCGCATCCAGGGGATCCTCCACACGAGCCAGCACGTCGGGATCGTCCTGCTCGGCGCCGGCCACCTGGGCCGCGCGATCGCCGGCAGCGACGTGTTCGGCGACCACGGATTCGAGATCGTCGCCGTGCTCGACAACGACCCGGCGAAGATCGGCACCGCGCTCGGCGATCTCACCATCGGCGACGTGCGCCACCTGGCCGACGTCGTCCGCGACGACGACGTCGTCGTCGGCGTCATCGCGTCCCCCGCCAAGGCCGCGCAGGGCCTCGCCGACGAGCTCGTCGACGCCGGGGTGCAGATCATCTTCAACTACAGCGGGGCGCTGCTGCGCACCCCGCAGGGCGTGACCGTCCACACCTCCAACCCGGCCGTGGACCTGCTGCACGCGCTGTACTACTACCTCGCCTAGGGCCCGACGCATGACCCCGCTCCCCGAACACCGGAGCGTCCGCTGATGGGTGCGGACGCCGCCATCGACATCGACGCCGCCACCGCGCTGTACGCCGACGGCGTCGACGGCACCGTCGGCCTGGAGGAGGAGTTCATGCTCCTCGACCCCGACACGCTCGACCTCGTGCCGCGGTTCGAGGAGCTGCGCGACGCCACCCCGCAGGACCCGGTCCTCGACGCGTCGATCGCCGGCGAGCTCATCCGCACCGAGGTGGAGATCCGCTCCGGACGCGGCGTCGACCTGGCCGACGCGATCGCCCGGCAGCGCGACCACCGCGCCCGGCTGTTCGCACGGGCCGCGGCGCTCGACATCGCGCTCGGCGCGACCGGCACCCACCCGTGGGACGACTACCGCGACCAGCAGTTCATCGACACCGAGCACTACCGCCGGGTCGTCGAGGGCCTGCGCTGGGTCGCCCGCCGCAACACGACGTTCTCGCTCCACGTCCACGTCGGGATCCGCGACGCCGACCGGGCGATCGCCGTCTGCGACCGGTTGCGGCCGGTGCTGCCGATGCTGCTGGCGATCTCGGCGAACTCGCCGTTCGTCGACGGGGTCGAGACCGGGCTGCACTCGATCCGCACCCAGACGTTCACCAAGACGTTCCCGCGCTGCGGGGTGCCCGACCACTTCGGGTCGTGGCAGGCGTTCGCGGACTACCTGCGGCTGCTCGTCGATACCGACTCGGTGCAGGAGTACACCCAGGTGTGGTGGTCGGTGCGGCCGCACATCGCGTTCGGCACCGTCGAGATCCGCATCTGCGATGCGCAGAGCACCGCCGCCGAGAGCGAGGCGCTCGCCGCGCTCATCGTCGCGTGCGCGCTGCAGGCCGCCCGCGACCACGACGAGGGCCGCCCGTTCGCGCCGCCCCCGCCGCGCCTGGTGGAGGAGAACCTGTGGCGGGCGATCCGCGACGGTCGCAGCGGCCGGCTCGTCGACTGGGACGCGCGCGCCGAGTACCCGGCGTCCGCGGCCGCCGACCGGCTGCTGGAGTGGACCGCCCCCGTGCGGGCCGAGCAGGGGATCGACCCGGTGTTCCCGGCGCTCAACGGGGCGCAGCGGCTCATCGGCCGGATCGCCGACGGGGCGTCGGCCGTGGAGTCGTTCTCGGCCGCCGTCGCCGAGACGCTCACCACCTATCCGTCCCCCGTCGTCGTGAGCGGCGATACTGGCGACACCGACCAACGGACGTGACGCGGGGCCCTGGCGGCCCCACCGGACGCTCCGTCCCGTCCCCCCGATCGCGAGAGGACCGCAGATGAGCACGAACGAGCCCCAGGACGCCGGACGCCAGCCCACCCAGGAGGAGCTGATGGCCGCGTACGAGGAGCAGATGCGCAACGTGCGGGTCGAGGACGTCGTCGTCCAGGCGCTCGCGAGCCTCATCGAGCTCGGCGGCCGCCGCGCCGGCCTGGCCCCCGGCCCCGACGGCCGGCCCGACCCCGCCGACCCCGAGCAACTGCGGATCGCGATCGAGGCGGTCAAGGCGCTGCAGCCCGTCTGCGAGCCGCTGCTGGGCCCCAACGCCAAGCAGGTCCAGCAGGCGCTGTCGCAGCTGCAGGTCGCCTACGCCCAGCTCGCGCAGGGCGGCGGTGGGCCCGCCGCCGACGCCACCGGGCCGCTCGGCGCGGACGTGTCGCCGGGCGGCGCCGCGGAGGCCCCCGGCGCCGCCGGCCCGGCCGGGCAGCCGCCGCGGCAGGAGCCCGGACCGGTCGAGTCCGGCCGGCTCTGGATCCCCGGCCAGTGACCGGGTCGGGCGGCCCGGCGTCGGGCCGCCCGACCGATCGTCCCCGTCACGCAGGCCTCGCCCGCGGCGGCGACCCCCGCCCCCTTCACGCACCGACGCGTGCGCCCCGACCGTCGGCGGGGCCACGGGCGTAGACTGCCGCCGCGGTCATGGCCGAGCGTCGACTCCACGGGCTGCAGCGCGAATCGCGTGCCACCGGGCTGGGCGCGACGTACCGCACCCTCCGGGCGTGGCTCGCGGGCGAGGACGCCGCCGAGCCCGCCGAGCCCGCCGAGCCCGAGGTCGAGTACCGGTCGATCGTCGTCGCGCTCCTCGGCCTGCGCTACTCCGACGGCGCGATGCTCACCGCCGCGACGCTCGCCGCCCGGCGCCGCCGCGGCATCCACCTGCTCGTGCCGATCGTCGTGCCCCAGGCGCTGGCGCTCGACGCGCCGCTGCCGGAGAAGGAGCGGATGGCCGACGCGATCCTCGAGGAGGCCCGCCTGCGGATCGGCAACCGCCTGACCGGCCGCTGGGTCAAGGTCCGCGCCGGGCAGTTCGGCCGGATCGTCGTCGAGCACGCCCGCGCGAGCGAGGCCAGCGCGGTCGTCCTGTCGATCCCGCCGACGCTGCGCACCGGATCGGTGTCGCGCAGCCTTGACACCGTCCTGTCCGAGCGACCGTGCCGGATCGTCCTGCAGTCCGACCCGGGCTCCAGGATCGTCGCCCACGCGCGCGCCGAGGTGCGCAGCGGGTGACCGGCCGCGCCCCGCACCCGACCGTCGGCGCCTGGCACCGGCGGGTCACGTACGTCCTGTCGGGCGTCGTGGCGCTGCTCGGGCTCGCCATCGTCGCGGTGACCGTCGCCGACGGGGGCGGGGTCACGTCGCGGGGGATCGTCTTCGGGGCGCTGCTGGCGACCGCCGGGACCGCCCGGGCGTGGATCGCACGACGCGGGGCGTGGACGTGAGCGGCGGCGACGACCGTCCGCTGATCGCCGAGGGCGCGTCGATCACCGGCGAGCAGCCGGCCGTCGACCCCGGCGTGCGCGAGCAGGGCCTGCCGGCGTGGCGTCGCACCGTCGGATCGCCGGCGGTGTTCGCCGCCGCGTACACCGCGCTCGGTGGCAGCCTCTACCTGCTGCTGGGCCCGATCGCGGGGGCGGCGCTCGGCGCCACCCCGCTCGTCATGCTCGTCGCGGGGCTGCTCTTCGCCCTGGCGACGATGACCTACGTCGAGGGCGCGTCGCTGCACCCCGAGCGGGGCGGGGCCGCGACGTTCGCCCGCCACGGCCTCGACGAGAGCTGGAGCTTCGTCGCCGCGTGGGCGCTACTGCTCGACGCGGTGCTGCTCATCGCGGCCGCGGTCCTCGCCGCCACGAACTACCTCGAGGCGGTGTGGCCGGCGGTCAACGAGGGGGCGGAGGAGCTCGCGGTCGCCGGGATCATCCTGCTGGCGGTCGCCGTCCTGACCCTGCGCGGGCGGCCGTTCGGGCCGTTCGCCACCCCTGGACGGCTGGCGGTCGTCGTCACCGTCGACGTGGTCCTGCAGGTCCTCGTCGTCGTGCTGGGGGTCGTCCTGCTCGCCGATCCCGACCTGCTCACCGACGCCATCACCCTCGCCGACGCCGGCGACGTCGAGGGGATCCTCTTCGGGCTGGGCGCGGCGATGATCGTCGTCACCGGCCTCGAGGCCGCGACGGGCCTGGCGGGCGGGCTGCGGATCGGCCGGGCCGGCCTGCGGCGACTGTCGTTCGCGCTGCCCACGGCGATGCTCCTCATCTACCCGGCGGTCGCGGTGGTCGGGCTCGTCGCGCTCCCGGTCCAGGACGGCGCGACCGAGCTGGCCGGCCGGTGGGTCGACGCGCCGGTGCTGGGGATCGTCGAGCAGCTCGACGACGGGATCGCCCAGGACGCGCTGTCGATCGCCGTCGGGCTCGTCGCCACCGCGACCCTCGTCGGGATGGCGCTCGGGGCGCTGCGCAGCACCAGCCGGATCACGAGCCAGATGGCCCGCCACCGCCAGATCCCGGTGCGGGTCGGGCGGCTGCACCCGCGGTACGGCACCCCGTGGATCGTCATCGGCGGCGCCGCGATCGTCGCCGCGGGCCTCGTGTCGCTGCGCGACATGGACGCCCTCGTCGGCACGATGGCGTTCGGGGTGATGCTCGCCGTGACGATCGCCCACGTGTCGGTCGTGCGGCTGCGGTTCACCGAGCCCGACCTCGACCGGCCGTACCGGATCCCGCTCAACGTCCGCGTCGCCGGGGCGTCGGTGCCGCTGCCCGCGGTGGCCGGCGCGGTCCTCAGCGCGCTCGTGTGGGTGTCGATCGTCGTGTCGCACCCCGAGGCGCGCGTCGTCGGCCTGTCGTGGACCGCCGCCGGGCTCGTCGGCTACGTCGCCTACCGCCGCCGCTGCGAGCTGCCGGTGCGTGGCCGGGTCGCGGTGCCCGAGGCGGCGCTGCTCGGCGAGTCGGCCCGGCACGAGTGGTCGTCGATCCTCGTGCCGCTGACCGGCAGCGAGCTCGACGACGACCTCATCCAGACCGCCGGGCGCCTGGCCGGCGGGGTCGACGAGACCGACTCCGACGAGGAGGAGGGCGCCGTCATCGAGGCCGTCTGGATCTACGTGGTGCCGATGGCCAAGGCGCTCGACGCGCCGCTGTCGGACGCGCGACGCGACGCGGCCCGCGACGCGCTCGCCCGGGCGCTCGCGGTGGGGGAGGAGTACGACGGGGTGCGGGTCGCGACGTCGGCGGTGCGGGCCCGATCGCGCGGCCGGGCGATCGTCGAGGAGGCGCACCGGCGCGGCTGCGAGGCGATCGTCATGGTCGCCCCGCCCGGCGGCACCCGCTCGGCGAGCGGGCGCACCGGGGCCGTGCTCGGCGCCCGGGGCGGCCGTGGCGACGCGCTCGGGCAGGTCGGCCGGTACGTCATCGACCACGCCGACTGCCAGGTGCTGATGACCGCCCCGGCCGCCGAGGAGGACGACGTGCTGCTGCGCGACGCCCGCCGGGTCATCGACGCCGAGGCGCGCGACGACGGTCGCCACGACGAGGCCGACGGGACCGACGACGACGAGGCGTGGCTCGAGCGGCTCGACCACGGCGGCTGACCGGGGACCGTCGACGCGCCAGGCCGACGGTCGCGGCCGGGCTCCCCGGTACAGTGCCGCGTTGATGTTCGTGCTCATCGTCGGTGCGGGACGGGTCGGGTCGGCGCTCGCGCAGTCGATGCTCGCCAAGGGGCACGACGTGTCGGTGCTCGACGAGGACCCGCTGAGCCACGAGCGCCTCGACGCCGGCCTTCCCGGCACGTGGGAGGAGGTCGGCGGACGGTTCACCGTCGGGCAGGGCATCGAGATCGAGGCGCTGCTCGAGGCGGGGATCGAGTCCGCCGACGTGTTCATCGCGTCGACCCGGGGCGACAACACGAACCTCGTCATCGCCCAGGTCGCCCAGCGGCGGTTCCAGGTCGACACCGTCATCGCCCGCGTGATGGACCCGGCGCGCGCGACGTGGTTCGCCGAGCAGGGGGTGCGCACGATCTGCCCGACGATCGAGGCGATCGGCATGTTCGAGGCGGCGCTCGGCGAGGTCGCCTGATGTACGTCGTCGTCGCCGGTGGGGGCAAGGTCGGCTGGAACCTCGCCCGCGAGCTCATCGGCAAGGGCCACGAGGTGACGCTCGTCGAGGAGGTCCGCGAGCGGTACCTCACCATCGAGGAGGAGCTGGAGCACGCCGTCCAGTACGGCGACGCGACCGAGATGTGGGTGCTGGAGCGGGCCGGGATCGAGCGCGCCGAGCTCGTCGTCGCCGTCACCGGCGACGACGAGGACAACGTGATCATCTGCCAGCTCGCGCGCGACCGGTACGCCGTGTCGCGCACGATCGCGCGGGTGAACAACCCCCGCAACCGCGAGCTCTTCGACCTGCTCGGCGTCGCCCCGGTCGTGTCGGCGACCGACCTCATCCTGCGGCTCATCGAGCACGAGGTGCCGAGCTTCGGGCTCGTCCACCTGCTCGACCTGCACGCCGAGCGGCTGGAGATCGTCGAGGTCGAGCTCGCCGCCGACGCGCCGGCCGCCGGGCGGGCCGTGTCCGACGTGGCGATGCCGGACGGGTCGCTCATCATCTCCGTCCTGCGCGACGGGTCCGGGTTCGTCCCCAAGGCCGACACCGTGCTGGAGCCCGGCGACGAGGTGCTGGTCGTCCTCGACCCCGGCCTCGAGGCCGGGATCACGTCGATCTTCACCGGCGTCGACGCGCCCTGACGCCGCCGTCGCGGCGGGGCGGCGGCGACCCCGGTCGGATGACGTTCCGCGGACGGGATCGGTAAGATCCTTGATCGCGGTTGCGCCCCTTGCGGAATGGTGTAATTGGCAACACACTGGTTTCTGGTACCAGCATTCTAGGTTCGAGTCCTAGTTCCGCAGCTCTCGAGACCCCCGCCGGCGCGGGGGTCTCGTCGTTTCCGGGGGCGACGGTTGGCTGCCGCCTCCCCGGGGCATACGGTTGAGGCATGGCCTGGAACGTCGTCATCGCCGGAGGCGGATTCGGGGGGCTCGAGGCCGCCCGACGCCTGGAGCGGCGCCTGCCGCACCACAGCGCGCGGGTGACGCTCGTCTCCGACCAGAACTACATGCTCTACACGCCGCTGCTGCCCGGCGCGGCCGCCGGCACCCTGGAGCCGCGCCACGCCGTCGTGCCGTTGCGTGAGCAGCTGCAGCGGACCGACCTGCGCCTGGGGTCGGTCACCGGGGCCGACCCCGCCGCCCGGATCCTGCGGATCACGACCGCGGACGGCCGCGACCAGGAGCTGCCCTACGACCAGCTCGTCGTCGCCGTCGGATCGGTGTCGCGCACGCTGCCGATCCCCGGCCTGGCGGAGCACGCCCTGGGGATGAAGACGCTCCCCGAGGCGATCGCGCTGCGCAACCGGCTGCTGCAGAGCCTGGAGATCGCCGAGGGCATCGACGACCCGCGCGACCGCGCGTCGTGGCTGACGTTCGTCTTCGTCGGGGCCGGGTACGCCGGACTGGAGGGCCTGGCCGAGCTGCAGGACTTCGCCACCGACCTGCTCGACCACTACCCGCGCTGCCGCACCCAGGGCGTCCGGTTCGTCCTCGTCGAGGCCCGCGACCGCGTGATGCCCGAGATCCCCGAGTCGCTGGCGCGGTTCGCGGTGGCGCAGCTGCTGGAGCGCGGCATCGAGATCCGCACGTCGACGACGCTCGAGGCGATGACCGACACCACCGCGACGCTCGCCGGGGGCGAGGTGCTCCCCACCCGGATGGTCGTGTGGACCGCCGGGGTCAAGCCGAGCCCGGTCGTGGCCCGGCTCGGGCTGCCGCTCGACGAGCGCAGCGGCCGGATCGTCGTCGACCGCAGCCTGCGCGTGCCCGGCGTGCAGGGCGTGTGGGCGATCGGCGACGCCGCCCACGTGCCCGACCCGAAGGACCTGGCCCGCCCGACCCCGCCGACCGCGCAGCACGCCATCCGCCAGGGGCGCAAGGTCGCCGACAACGTCGCCGCCGCGCTCGCCGACCGACCGGCGAGGATCTTCCGCTACCGCACGCTCGGGGTGTTCGTCGACCTCGGCCGCGGCAAGGCGGTCGCGTCGACGATGGGCCTGCGCTGGCAGGGGGCGCCGGCGTGGTTCATCGCCCGCAGCTACCACCTCATGTCGATGCCCGGCCTCAAGCGCCGCGTCCGCCTGGTCGCCGACTGGACGGTCGACCTGTTCTTCGGCCGTGACGGGTCCGAGCTCGGCCGGCTGGGCCACCCGGGACGGCTCGACACCCCGGACCGCCTGGCCCTCGAGCAGCGAGAGGCGGACGAGGCCCGTGCCGCCGCCGACGACCGCGCTACGGCCGGCGACCGCGCCGCCGGCGGCGACCGGGCCGCGGCCGCCGACGCGGTCGACGCCTCCCGCTGACCCCACGGCGCGCCGGGCGACGCCGGGTGGTCCGCGCCCCACCGGTGGGCGGGGGTCGCGGCGGCCGACGCGCCGTACGATCGGGCCGTGTCGCGTGCGTGCCGTCCCGACCACGACCCGATCGTCCCGCCACCCGCCGCCGTGGGACCACGCCGCCGTTCGGCGACCGGGCCCGTCGCCGCCGGGCCGCCCCGGGACCCGGCGACCGGGCGCGCCATCGCGGGGCCACGCCGCGGGCGGCGACGCCGGATCGCGGTCGTCGCGCTCGCGGTGGCGACGACGGCCGCCGTCGCCGGTTGCGGGGAGGAGGACCGCTGGTCGCCCGCGCCCGAGCCGCTTCACCGGGCGGCGGCGCTGACGGCCCAGCCGGTCCCGGACCTGCCGCGGACGGGCCCGGGCCCCGACCTGGGATCGATCGACCGACCGGCGCTCTTCGACGCCGGCGACGGGCGGCTGGGGGTGACCGGGTCGGGCCGCTACGCGGCGATCGTGAGGACGTGGACGACCGACGGCCGGACGTGGCGCGCCGTCGGCGACGCGACCGGCCCGCTCGTGCGGGCGGCCCGGGCCGCGGACGGTCGCCTGTGCGGGTCGCGCTCCGACGACGTGCCGCTGTGCGTGTCGGCCGACGGACGCACCGTCCGCACCCTCGACCGACCGCCCGCCCACCCCGACCATCCCGACCCGGCCGACGGGCGCGACCGGACGGAGCGCCGCCGGTGGGCGCAGACGATCGCCGTCGGCGACGACGTCTTCGCGCTCGTCGAGGACCGCACGCGCCGCACCGGGTACCTCGTGCGGGTCGACGGGCGACGCCAGGTCCCCGTCGGCGACGCGGTCGTCGGCGACCTGGGCGTCGTGCTCGCCCCCCGCGAGGACCGGGCGCCGTGCGTCGTCGGGGCCGCGTGGGCGGACGAGGACGCGGGCGACGCGCGCCCGGCGCGCCTGCGGTTGACCGTGGCCTGCCCGGGGGCCCGGACCCGCCGGGTCGACGCGCCGCTCACGGTGCCGTCCGGCGCGGACGACGCCGGGCACGGCGTGCGCGTCGCCCGGCGGCTCGTCGACGCGGTCGTCGTGGGACGGACCGTCGTGGCGGGGATCTCCAACGCGTGGGAGACGGGGGTCGCCGCGGACCGCCGCGACGCCGGCGCCACCTGGACGGTGGTGGCGGGCGCCGGGCGTCGGCTGCGTCCGGTCGCGGTCGGCGGCTCGGTCGGGGACGGTCGGGTCGGGGGCGACCTGCACGTCGCCGACGGCCGCGTCTGGGCGCTGCGACGCGCGACGACCCGGTCCCCGGCCACCCGCACGGGCCGCATCGACCTGCTGCGGATCGATCCGCGCTCCGGGAGCGTCGACGGTCGCGCGACCCTCGTCGACGACGGGCCGATCCAGTCGGGGTCGCGCAGCGCCGGCGTCGTCGTCGCCGCCGGCGATCGCGTGTGGGTGGCGGCGCAGGCCGCCGGCGCGCCGGCGCCCGCGGACGGGTCGTCGCGCGCCACCACCGGCCGGATCGGCTGGCGGCTGTGGGCCCTCAGCCGCGGTAGGTGAACGGCAGCTCCGGCTCGAACGCGTCGAGCGTCGGGCCGGTCGCGTCACGCTCCGACACGCGGACGTCGGCGGCGGGGATCGGCCACTCCACGGCGATCCGCGGGTCGTCGTAGGCGATGCCACGCTCGACCTCGCCCGAGTAGTACCCGGTCTGCTTGTAGAGCACGTCGGCGACGTCGCTCTTCACGCAGAACCCGTGGGCGAACCCGACCGGCACGTACAGGGCGTGCATGTTGTCGTCGGTCAGGTCGAACCCCTCCCAGCGACCGTAGGTCGGGGACCCCTTGCGCAGGTCGACGACGACGTCCCAGATGTGGCCCCGGCCACACCGCACGAGCTTGGCGCAGCCGTCGCCGATCTGGAAGTGCAGGCCGCGCACGACGCCGTAGGACGACCGCGAGTGGTTGTCCTGGATCCACGCGTCGTGGATCCCGCCGTCGGCGAGCACCGACTCCCGGAACGTCTCGGCGAAGAACCCGCGGTCGTCGGGGAAGACCCGCGGGACGAGGAGCTTGACGTCGGGAAGGGTCGTGTCCTGGAGCTGCATCGACGCGGATGATGGCGGACCGGACCGCGCGGCGGCCCGGTCCGTTCCGTCGTCCGGGGTCGTCCCGCGACCGCGCGGTGCGACGCCGTCCGACCTACCGGTCGTACGCGTAGAGCTTCTCGTCCTTCATGAGCTTGATGAGCTTGCGGCTGTACGACGAGTCGGTGGCGTAGCCGGCCCGGTGGATCTCGCGGGCGAACCGGTCGGGCTTGGCGCTGTACCTGAACGCCTTGGCGTACCGGCTGTTCTCGACGAGGAACATGCCGTGGTCGTCGAACGACGCCTTGGCGCCGGTGTACATGCGGAACTGCCCGATCTGGCGGACGAGCCGACCGCGCTCCTCCTCGTACGTCGGCTTGTGGACGCACCCGACCGCCTGGGCGCCCCACCGGAAGTCGCCCTTCTTGGCGTCGACCGTCTGGGCCTTGATCCCGAAGTAGTTGTTGGCGCCGGCGGTGAGCGTGCCCGACGCGGACTCCAGGATGCCCTGGGCGAGCGACACCGACGCCGGGACCTTCGTCTTGGCGAACGACTGGCGGGCGAGCGGGCCCGCGGCCTTGATGAACGCCGCTCGGTCCTCCGGGGCCTCGTCGAGCGGCACGGTGGCGACCGACGAGCAGCGGCCCTGCTGCGGGTTCTCGCGGCCGGGCGCGCCGGGATCCGGCCACTTGCAGTACGGCGCGACGAGCGCGCTCTTCTCGATCTCGACCGACGCGTCGGGCACGTACCCCGCCTTGCCGTTGGGCAACCGGACCCGGTTCCAGATCCGCGAGCGGCCGTAGCGCCCCGACGCCGGACCGGCGTTCATCTGGCACAGCACGCGGATCTTGGCGTTGCGGCGCAGCGTCCCGACCCGCTTGCGGTTCGACGGGATCCGACGGACGTTGATCCGCTTCGACGACTGCAGGCGGATCCATCCGCGCGACGACGGGCGCTTGCCCTTGCGGGCCTCGGGCGCCTCGTCGGTCGTGATCGTCGTCGGGGTGGTGGTCGTCGTCGTGACCGGGTCCGCCGGTGGGTCGGCGCCGATCTCGACGCCGCCGCCGGTCTGGGCGACGGCGCCGGCCGGGCCGGCGAGCGCGACCGCGGCCGCGGCGAGCGCCGCGCGCGCGAGGGACGTGGGGCGGGGCATGGGACGGGACATCAGGAGGTTGGAACCGTTCACGGGGGTGTGGGTTGCGGTGGTGGACGGAAGGCGCGGCGCCCCGGCGTCCGACGGTCAGGCCGGCGCCGGGTCGCGGGTCCCGCGCTCCCAGTCGTCGTGGAGCTTGGCGTACGCACCGGCGCGAGCCAGCAACTCGTCGTGCGTGCCCTGCTCCAGCACGCGGCCGTGCTCGACGACGACGATGAGGTCGGCGGAGCGGATCGTCGACAGGCGGTGGGCGATGACGATCGCCGTGCGCCCCGCGAGCAACGTGCGCAGCGCGTCCTCGATCCGCCGCTCGGTCCGCAGGTCGACGTTGGCCGTCGCCTCGTCCAGCAGGAGGATCGACGGACCGGGCCGCTCGGCGTCGGGGCCGTCCCCGGCGATCATCGCCCGCGCGAACGCGACGAGCTGGCGCTGCCCGGCCGACAGCGACCCGCCGCGCTCGCCGACGCGGGTGTCGAGCCCGTCCGGTAGCGCGGCGAGCGCGTCGCCGGCCCCGAGCGCGTCGACGACCGCCTCGACCTCGTTGCGGGTCGCGTCGTCGCGGCCGAACGCGATGTTGTCGGCGACGGTGCCGCTGAAGAGGAACCCCTCCTGCGGCACGATCCCCATCCGCGCGCGCAGCTCGCGCTGGCGCAGGTCGCGCAGGTCGACGCCGTCCAGCGTCACCCGACCGGCGACCGGGTCGACGAACCGCGCGGCGAGCTTGCCGATCGTCGACTTGCCGGCCCCGGTGCTCCCGACGAGCGCGACCGTCGCGCCCGCCGGGATCGTGAGGTCCAGGCCGGTGACGATCGGCGGTCCGAGCCGCCCGTCGGCGTCGGCGGCGTAGGCGAAGTCGACGCCCTCGAACCGGATCTCGCCGCGCAGCGGGTCGGGCAGCGGACGCGGGTCGTCGGGATCGACGAGCGTCGACTCCTGGTCGAGCAGCCCGCCGATCTTGTCGAGCGCCGCCATCCCGGACTGGAACGTCGTGTAGACGTTCGACAGCTCCTGGATCGGCCCGAAGAAGTTGTCGAGCGCGGTGACGAACCCGATGAGCACGCCGATCGTCACCGCCCCCTCGATCGCCTGCCCGCCGCCGACGAGGAGCACGAGGACGATCGCGATCGTCGACAGGTACTCCACCGCCGGGAAGTACGCGGCGTTGAGGTACACCGTCTTCATGTTTGCGGCGCGGTTGTCGTCGCCGAGCGCGTGGAACTCGTCGAGGTGGCGCCGCTCGCGGCCGTGGGAGCGGATGACCCGCATCCCGGTGAGGGTCTCCTGCAGCTGGGCGGTGATCGCGCCGATCGTCTCGCGGGTGCGGGCGAACGCGTCGACCGACGCCAGCCGGAACGCGAGCGACCCGAGGAGCAGCACCGGGACCGTCGTGAACGTGATGAGCGCCAGCTGCACGTCGAGCGACAGCAGCACCACGACCGACCCGACGAGCAGCAGCAGCGACTGGACGAGCGTGACGAGGCTCGACGAGATCATCGTCTGCAGCGCGTCGACGTCGTTCGTCATCCGCGACACGAGCACCCCGGCGCGCTGACGCTCGTGGTAGCTCACCGGCATCGACAGCAGGTGGCGGAAGATCCGCTCCCGCAGGTCGCTGAGGAGCCGCGCGCCGAGCCATCCGACGAGCCGGTCGCGGACGACGGTCGCGACGAGCCCGACGGCCGCCACGCCGAGGAACGCGACGACGAGGACGGTGAGCGCGCCGGTGTCGCCCTCGGCCAGGCCGTCGTCGACGGCGCGCTGCGCCAGCGGCGCGGGGGCGAGCGCCGCCGTCGTCGTGACGAGCAGCACCAGGCCGAGCAGGACGATCCGCAGCCGGTACGGGCGGAGCATCCCGAAGAGGTTGCGCACCCGGCGGCCACGCCCGCGGGTGGCGCCCTGCCGCCGCCGCACGTCGGCCAGGCCACGGCGCAGGCGACCGTCCGCTCCCGGGACGCTCACCGGACCACCTCGCGTCCGGGCGTCGGCGCGCCGTCGGGCGCGTCCCCGTCGTCGCCGTGCTCGGTGGCGTCGCACTCGACGTGGTCGGGGCGCTGGTCGCGGGTGAGGAACACCTGGCACGCCAGGCCCCGGTCGACGATCTCGCGGTAGCGGGCGGAGCGTCGGACGAGGTCCTCGTGACGGCCGACCTCGGCGATCCGGCCGTCCTCCATGACGACCACCCGGTCGGCCAGGCGCACGGTCGACAACCGGTGCGCGATGAGCACGACGGTGCGGCCGTGCATGACCTGCCGCAGCGCCGCCGCGATCGCCCGCTCGGTCGTCGCGTCGACGTTGCTCGTCGCGTCGTCCAGCACGAGGATCCGTGGCCCGCCGAGCGTCGTGGGGGAAGAGCGGTCGACGTCGGTCGCCGTCGTCCCGCCGAGCAGCCCGCGGGCGATCGCGAGCCGCTGACGCTGACCGCCCGACAGGGTCAGGCCACGCTCGCCGACGATCGTCTCGTACCCCTCGGGCAGCTCGCGGACGAACCCGTCCGCCTGCGCCAGGCGAGCCGCCTCCTCGACCTGCTCGCGGGTCGCGCCGGGCGCGCCGTAGGCGAGGTTTTCGGCGACCGACGCCGTGAAGAGGAACGGGTCGTCGTCGACGATCGCGATCTCGCGACGCAACGCCGCGGGGTCGAGCCGCCGGACGTCGACGCCGTCGATCGTCACCGTGCCCTCCGCCGGGTCGTAGAGCCGCGCGAGGAGCTGGACGAGCGCCGTCTTGCCCGACCCGGTCTCGCCGACGATCGCGATCGTCTCGCCCGCCGCGACCGACAGGTCGACGTCGCGCAGCGCCTCGGGCCCGCCCTCGTCGCCGTAGCGCAGGGTCACGCCGTCGAGCCGGATCGCGCCCGCGGGCGCTCCCGGCGTCACCGGCGGCAGGGTCGCCACCTCGTCGTCCGGCGGCGCGACGATCCCGGGCTCGCGGTCGAGGACCTCGAACAGCCGGGCCCCGGCGGCCGTCGCGCGCTGCGCCAGCCCGAGCATCACGCCGAGCGACCGCAGCGGGCCGACGAGCATCATGACGTAGACGTAGAACGCGGTGAACTGGCCGACGGTCAGCGACCCGTCGATGACCATCCGTCCGCCGACGAGCAGCACGAGCGCCAGGCTGATCTGGGGGAGGAACGCCACGAACGGCTGGAACGCCGACTCGATCCGCACGGCGTGCATCTGGCGGTCGAACGCGTGCTCGACGGCGCCGGAGAACGCGGCCTGACGACGGTCCTCGGCGGCGAACGCCTTGACGACCCGGATGCCCGACACCGACTCCTCGGCGGCGGCGGTGAGCTCGCCGACCGCCTGCTGGGCGGCCTGCTGGGCGGGCCGGCCGCGGGTGCCGTACGCGTGGCCGGTGAAGACGATCAGCGGGGCGGGGAGCAGGGCCACGAGCGCCAGCACCGGGTCGAGGACGAGCATCGCGATCGCGGCGAGCGTCACCGTCAACAGCGACTGGACGATGAAGACGAGGCCGTACCCGAGGAAGAACCGCACCCCGCCCAGGTCGACCGTCGCGCGGGACATGAGCTGCCCGGTCTGCCAGCGGTCGAAGAACCCGAGCTCGAGCCGCTGCAGGTGCCCGTAGAGCGTGTCGCGCAGGTCCTGCTCGACGCCGAGCGACACGCGCCCGGCGACGAGCCGCCGGAGGATGGTGAGGACGAGCCGCCCGAGCCCCAGGGCGCCCATCGCGACGGCGATGACGGTGATCCCGTCGCGGTCGCCGTCGCGGACCCGGTCGATCCCCTGGCCGACGAGCCACGGGCTCGCGACGGTGACGAGCATCGCGCTGAGCGCGAGGACGAAGCTCAGGGCCCAGAGCCTGCGGTAGGGGCGCAGGAAGCCGAGCAGGCGCCGGAAGGTGGGCACCCCGGCGAGTCTACGGCGACCGGCGCCGCGGCCCGTCGGACGCTCAGCCCTGGACGGCCTCCGACGTGTACCGGACGCGGAAGCGGGTCGTCATCCGGACCTTGGCCTTGCGCGAGTACCGCTTGCGGAGGGTGAACACCGCCTTGTAGCGACCGGTCTTCGGGCTGCGGCCCCAGCGGACGTTGAGCCTCTCGGCGTATCCGCACGGGTAGGCGTCACGTTGCCCGGCGGGCAGGCGCACCGTCTTCACGCGCCTCTTCCCCCGGAGCACGTGCATGTACACCGCCTTGCCGGCGCCGAACCCGTACGCGCTGGGGGACAGCGTCGGGGCGCTGACCTCGGGGCCGACGTACACGTCGCCCTGCCAGACGTGGCGGTTGCGGACGCCGATCACCGGGTCGTCGCCGGCGTCGGACCTGATCTCGTACCGCAGGACCCGCATGGCCTTGCGGCCCTTGGTCCGCGAGACCTTCAGCGTCGTGCGGAGCGTCCCGGTCGCGTCGGGGGCGAGGCGCAACGTGTCGTTCCGCTCGCGGATGCCGCCGGACCGCACGTAGGTCGTGACAAGGCGCGATACTCGGACGGTGTCGTCGTTCGGGTTGTGCGATCGCTGCCGCCACCAGCGGGTGATCGGGAACACGCGCGGGTCGCGGTTCTCGCTCTGCGGGCGGTCGAAGGTCGACGAGCGCTTCCGCCGCTACCCGCCGATGCCGGTCGTGGCGTGCGCCGGGTTCGAGCCGCCCGACGACCGGGACGATGCCGACGGCCGCTGACGCGCGGGCCAAGCGGCTGACGCTGCTGGCGTGCATCCTCGGCTCGACGATCGTCATGGTCGACGGGTCGGTCGTCGGGGTGGCGTTGCCCCACATCTCGGCCGATCTCGGGGGCGGGCTGGCCGGCCAGCAGTGGACGAACAACGCCTACCTCGTGACGCTCGGCGCGCTGCTCATGGTCGCCGGATCGCTCGGCGACGTCTACGGCGCGCGCCGGCTGTTCCTCATCGGCGTGGCCGGGTTCGGGGCCACGTCGGTGCTCTGCGCGCTGGCGCCGACGATCGAGGCGCTCGTCGTCGGCCGCGCGCTGCAGGGCGCGTCCGGCGCGCTGCTGACCCCGGCCGCGCTGGCGGTGATCGTCGCGACCTTCGACGAGGACGAGCGGTCGCGGGCGATCGGGTCGTGGACGGCGTGGGGTGGCATCGGGGCGGCGGTCGGGCCGCTCGTCGGTGGCTGGCTCGTCGACGTCGCCGGCTGGGAGTGGGTGTTCCTCGTCAACGTGCCCCTGGTCCTCGTCACGCTCGCGCTCGTCGCACGGGTCGTCCCCGCGTCCGCGGGGCATCGCGATCGGCGCCTGGACCTGACCGGCGCGACGCTCTGCGCGCTCGGCCTGGCCGCGATGACCTTCGGCCTGATCCAGCAGCCGCTCGACGGCTGGGGGTCGCCGCTCGTGCTCGGCCCGCTCGTCGGCGGAGCCGCGGTGTTCGGGGCGTTCCTCGCGCACGAGGCCCGCACGCCCGATCCGATGCTCCCGCTCGGGCTCTTCCGTCGCCGCAACTTCGCGGCCGGCAACGTCGAGACGCTGCTCGTCTACGCGGCGCTCGCGCTGCTGTTCTTCTACCTCACGATCTACCTGCAGCAGATCGCGCGGTTCACGGCGCTCGAGGCGGGCCTGGCGTCGGTGCCGGTGACGATCGTCATGCTCGCCCTCGCCGGACGGTTCGGGGCGCTCGCCGACCGGATCGGCCCGCGCCTGCCGATGGCGGTGGGGCCGACGATCTGCGGGATCGGGCTCCTGGGCTTGCTCCGGGTGGACGCCGACGCGTCGTTCGTCGCCGACGTCCTGCCCGCGATGGTCGTCTTCGGCCTGGGGCTGGCGATCGTCGTCGCACCGCTGACCGCGGCGGTGCTCGCCGACGCCGACGCCCACAACGCCGGCACCGCGTCCGGGGTGAACAACGCGGTCGCGCGCGTCGCGGGCCTCGTGGGGATCGCTGCGGTCGGAGTCGTCGTCGCGTCGAGCTTCGCGGGTGGGGTGGAGTCGCGCCTGCGCGACGCCGGGGTGCCGGAGCCGGTCGTCGCGAGCGTCGCCGCCACCGCCGAGCGCGAGGTCCTGCGGCGCCCGGACGTCACCGGCATGGCGCGGGCACAGGACGTCGAGCGCGCGGCGGTCGAAGCGTCGACCGACGCCTACCGGATCGCGATGGGGGTCGCCGCCGGGCTCATGCTCCTGGGCGGCCTGGTCGGCGCGCTGGGGATCCGCAACCCGCGGCGCGAGCTCCACGCGGGCGGGTGCGCGGGCGGGCAGATCACCGCCCCGCCCGAGGAGGCGGCCGTCGTGGCGTGACGGCGCGCCCGGACTACGCTACACTTCTAGTTGTTTAGGCAATCACTGTCGAAGGCGCTCCCGTGTCCCAGGCTCTCACCCCATTCCCCACCGACTCCGACGGCGCCGCGTGCGCGATGCCCGGATCGGGATCGACCGACGGGGCCGCCTGCGCCATGCCGGGCGTGGGTGCGTCGGGTGCTGGGGTGGCCGCGGGCGGATCGGCCGGCGACTGGAAGGCCGAGATGGACGACGCCGGTCGGTTCAGGCGGCAGCAGAGCGCCTTCCGCGACACGGTCACCGCCGACGGCTCGAGCGGATTCCCCGCCGAGGCCGGGCGATACCACCTGTACGCCTGCTACGCCTGCCCGTGGGCGTCGCGCGTGATCATCGCCCGGGCGCTCAAGGGCCTGGAGGACGCGATCCCGATGACCGTCGTCGACCCGATCCGGTTCGACGAGGGGTGGGCGTTCGCCAAGGCCGGCGTCGGGCCGGCCGACGCGGCCGTCGACGACGATCCGCTGCACGGCTGGACGTACCTGTCCGAGGCGTACGCCGCCAGCGACCCGGCGTTCGCGGGGCGCGTCACCGTCCCCGTGCTGTGGGACACCGTCACCGGCCGGATCGTCAACAACGAGTCGTCCGAGATCATCCGGATGCTCAACACGGAGTTCGACGCGTTCGCGAAGCGGCCCGACGTCGACCTGTATCCCGAGCCGCTGCGGGACGAGATCGACGCGCTCAACGAGTGGATCTACGCGACGGTGAACAACGGCGTGTACGCCGCCGGGTTCGCCACGACGCAGTCCGCCTACGAGGAGGCCGTCACCGCGCTCTTCGCGAGCCTCGACCGGCTCGAGGCGATCCTCGCCGACCGGCGCTACCTCACGGGCGACGCGATCACCGAGGCCGACTGGCGGCTCTTCGTCACGCTCGTCCGGTTCGACCCGGTGTACGTCGGGCACTTCAAGTGCAACGTCCGCCGGATCCAGGACCACCCCAACCTCTGGGCCTACACCCGCGACCTGTACCAGCAGCCGGGCATCGCCGAGACGGTGAACCACGACCACATCAAGCGTCACTACTACGGCACCCACACGACGATCAACCCGACGCTCGTCGTTCCCGTCGGTCCGGAGATCGACTGGGACGCACCGCACGGTCGCGAGGCGCTCGGGGGCTGAGCGTCGGGGGCAAATCGGGCCGGCCCGGGTGGCGACCCACCCGTCGCCGTCGGCGGTGTGGGCGGGCGGCGTCCGCTTCGGGCTGGAAAGTCACAAACCCGATGGGGATTTGCAATTTCATTGCGGGGTCTGCTACCTTGCCCCGCAGGTCAAGAGCGCCAGCGCCAAGTCCCCGGCTCGCTGGCCGGCAACCCTCCGACCGCGGTGGGGTGCCCCGGGTGAAGACCAGGCCCCGCAGGGCCGTCCGGTCCTGCGATGCAAGCGCGGATCCGCATCGCGGGTCCCGGACCAGAGGACCCCATGAGCACCACCTTCGCCGCCGAGTCGACCGTCGACGCCGCCCGCCGTCCGCTGCTGGACGTCCTGGGCGCCGACCTGCACGTGCCGCTGCTGAGCGGCGAGTCGGTCCGCTACGTCAACCTCGACTACGCGGCGACCGCGCCGGCGCTGCGCACCGTCGCCGACCGCGTGGCCGAGGTCCTGCCGATCGCGGGCAGCGTGCACCGCGGGGCGGGGCTGCCGTCGCAGGCCGCCAGCGCCCTCTACGAGTCCGCCCGCGCCGCGATCGGACGCGCCGTCGGGGCCCGGGCCGACGACCACGTCGTCATCGTCCGCAACACCACCGACGCGACGAACCTGCTGGCCCGCGCGCTGCCGGCCGATACCGGTGACGTCGTCACCCTCGACGTCGAGCACCACGCCAACGCGCTGCCGTGGCGGATCGCCGGGCACCGCTGGGTGGAGCACGCGCCGACGGTCGAGCAGACCGTGTCGCGCCTCGACGAGGCGCTCACGGCGCGGCCCACGGCGCTCCTCGCGATCACCGGAGCGTCCAACGTCACCGGAGAGCTCCTGCCGCTGCGGCGCATCGTCGCGCTGGCCCACGCCCGCGGCGCCCGCGTCCTGGTCGACGCGGCCCAGCTCGCCCCGCACCGCCGGATCGACCTAGCGGCGCTCGACGCCGACTACCTCGCCCTGTCGGGCCACAAGCTCTACGCGCCGTACGGTGCGGGTGCGCTCGTCGGACGGGCGGACTGGCTCGACGTCGCCGCCCCCTACCTGGCCGGTGGTGGTGCGGTCCTCGACGTCCGTACCGACGGCACCGCGTGGGCGACCGGCCCGCGCCGCCACGAGGCCGGCACGCCCAACCTCGCCGGGACGGTCGCCCTCGCCGCGGCGCTGGAGGCGCTCGCGCGCCTGGAGGACCCCGTCACCGGCGTCGACCGTCGTGCCGAGCACGAGGAGGCGCTACGTCGGCGCGTCGAGGTGGGCCTGGACGCGATCCCGGGCGTGCGTCGCGTGAGCGTCTGGAGCGACGCGCCCGGGGCGATCGGCGTCGTGGCGTTCGCCGTCGACGGCTACGCGCCCGGCCACGTCGGCGCGTACCTGTCGGCCGAGCACGGGATCGGGGTGCGGGACGGACGGTTCTGCGCCCACCCGCTGCTCGCGCGCCTCGGCCTGGACGGCGGCGCGCTGCGGGCGAGCTTCGGCGTCGGGTCGTGCGCCGAGGACGCCGACCGGCTCGTCGCCGCGATCGAGGGCCTCGTCGCCCACGGCCCGGCGCACGACTACGCGTGCGGCCCGGACGGCTGGGCGCCGGTCCACGAGACCCGCGACCTGGCGCGCTGGATCGCCGACGCCTGAGGGCCGACGCCCGACGGCCGCCCGCCGGCCGCCCCCTCCGCCCGCCCGCGCAGGCGGGGCCTGCGAGGACGGGCGGGGGAGCGGCGATCAGGCCGCGGCGGCCTCGACGTCGCGGAGCCAGGACGGGGCGATCTCGGCGCGCTTGCGTGCGACGTAGGCGTGGTAGTGCAGCGGCTCGCCGCTGACGGCCAGGCGGTGCTGGTAGCGGTGGTCGACGCTGACCTCGAGCGCGCCCTCGTCGTTCATCCGCTTGATCAGGCGGCTGAACCCGGAGGGGTCGTCGTCGCTGATGAAGTCGTCCTTGATCGTCATCGCGATCCAGGCGTCGTCGGCGAGGTACTCGAACGCGGTGGCGAACGCGCGCGGCGGGATGTCGCCGAACCCGAGCGCCGCGACCGTCGTCAGGCACGTGGGGGCAAAGCTCCGCAGGGCTTCGTCGGCCACCGGGTCGGGCGCGGTGAGGTCGCACACCTGGTAGCCATCGTACACCGCGGGGCGGTCGCGCTCGGCGGCCATCTTCGCCTCGTGGAGGATGTCCGCGCCGATGATCGCGTCGGCGCCCATCGCGCGCAGCTCCTCGGCGACCATGCCGTTGCCGGCGCCGAGGTCGAGCACGCGCAGGTCGGCGGGCTCGGCGCCGTCGGTGCGCAGCGCGTCCTCCAGCAGGCCGCGGACGACGGTCGGGGACGAGCACTCCAGCTCGGTGTAGAACAGTCGCTCGTACAGGCCGGGCACGGTGAAGATCCGGTCGTAGTCGTGGAAGCGCAGCCGCTCGACCGTCCCGTCGTCGTGCACGACCTCGCACCACTCCTGGTCCTGGTCGAGCGCGGACGCGAGGGCCTCCGCCTGCGGGAGGCGGATCTCCAGATCGTCGGCGTGGACGTGGACGTTCAGTGCGGGTGTGCTCACGGGTGCTCCCTGGCTCGGATCTTCGGGAAGGCGGGTGACGCGGCGCGCGTCGGCGGCGTGCCGCCTCGCGAGGGGCGGCGGGCGCCGTGGGCGCGCACCGGAGCCGTGGTCCACGGGGCGGACGACCGACGGCCGTTCGCGTGCGAGGACCCAGCTCCAAGGGACACGTTACCCGGTCTGGGCCACCGTAGTCGCACAATTCGCATCCGGTGTTGCCGGAATGGCAACACGGGTGCCGTGTTGGGGTGGTCCAGGTGGCTCGATCGAGGGCACGCGGCGACGCGAGGAGCGTTCGTGGGCACCCCGGGGCCGCGCCCATGACGGTCCCACCCCACCCGACCACCGCCGCGCCCGGCCGTTCGCCCTGCCGCGCCGGTCGCCCTGCCGGGCCCCGCCACCCGGCCGGGCCGCGCACTGCCCCCGGCCGCGCGTCAGGGCACACGCCACGCGGCCCCGTCAGGTGCCGCGGCGCTGCAGGATCCAGCCGAGGAGCCCCAGGCCGGCGACGGCCCACGCCACGAACAGCGCGAGGGCGATGCCCGCGTCCCCGAACACGTCGGTGCTCAGGGCGCCGTCGATCATCATCCGCATGCCCTGGCCGGTCGGCAGCACCTGGACGAGGGCGTCGGCCCATCCGGGCAGCCCCGGCACCCCGGCGAGGAACGCCGGCGCGAGGAACGGCATCAGCACGACCCAGCCCCAGGTGTTGAGCTTGTCGGCGCTGCGGAACAGGTACGCCAGCACGAGGCCCAGGCCGACGACCGACAGCGCGGTGCCGGCGACGCCGAGCACGAACAGCGCGGGCCGCTCCACGGCGATCCCGGTCAGCAGGACGGTGATGACGGTCGCCACCGCCGAGTAGACGAGCCCGACGCCGACCTTGGCGGCCATGACCTCCGGCCCACGCGCCGCGAGCAGCAGCGCCTCGAGGGTCCGCTTCTCGATCTCCTCGGCGAGGATGATCGGCACGACGAGCATCCCGACGAACCCGATGAGCATGACGATCGCGGCCAGGACGAAGTACGTCCGCAGGCCGACGGCGTCGATCGCCGCCGGGTTCGTCGCCGTGACCTGCGTGGTCCGCACGTCGACGGTCGCGGGACGCTCCGCCAACCGCTCGACCGTCGTCGGCAGCAGCGACAGCACCGCCTGCGCGGCGGGGGAGGGGCTCGATCCGACGACCATCGTCAACGGCGGCGCGCGGCCGGCCGCCGCCCGGTCGAGCAGGCCGTCGGGCACGACGACCGCCACGTCGGCGTCGTCGTCGGCGACGGTCTCGCGGGCACGACGCTCGTCGGCGTCGCGCTCGACCGTGACGTCGAGCGCGCGGCGGACGTCGCGCGGGAACGCGTCGGCCACCCGCTGCGCGTCGGCGCCGGTCCCGACGATGACGACGTCGGCGGTGGGGCGGGGCTCCTCGTCGGGGTAGATCGCCCCGTACATGAGCCCCAGCCCGATCGGGATGAGGATGACCGCGAGGACCCGCCCGTCGCGGATCGCGTCGACGAGGTCCTTGCGGAGGATCGTCCAGATGCGGGAGAGGCTCATGCGCCCGCCTCCTGCTCGTCGTCGGGGTGGTCGGCGTCGAGGCTGCGACCGGACAGCGCGACGAAGACGTCGGCCAGCGTCGGCTCGTCGCTGTGGACGGTCAGGACGCGTCCGCCGTCGAGCCAGCGCGCCAACCGGTCGTCGGCGGGATCGTCGATCGCCACCACGTGCTCGCTGCGGTCCTCGAGCAGCACCCGGGCGCGCCGGGCGCGACCGACCTGCAGCTTGAGCTCGCGCGGCGTGTCGAGGGCGATGATCCGGCCCTCCGACAGGAACGCGACGCGCCGGCAGAGCTCGTCGGCCTCGGTCATGTCGTGCGTCGTCAGCACCACCGTCGTGCCGGCGCCGCTCAGCTCGCGCACGATGTCGCGCAGGTTGCGCGCCGACGCCGGGTCGAGCCCGCGGGTGGGCTCGTCGAGGAACAGCACCTTCGGGTCGTTGACCAGCGCACGGGCGAGCAGCAGGCGCTGCTTCATCCCGGTCGAGTACGTCTTGACCTTGCGGTCCGCCGCGTGGGCGATCGCGACGCGCTCCAGCAGCTCGTCGACCCGTGCCGGGGGCATCCCGTACAGGTCGGAGAAGAGCTTGAGGTTGTCGCGACCGGTGAGCCGCGGGTACAGGTTCTGGTCCTCGAACACGAGGTTGAGCGACGACCGTGCGGCCTCGCGGTCGGCCACGACGTCGTGGCCGTCGACGCTCGCCCGGCCGGCGGTCGGCGGGGTCCGTCCGGTGAGCATCCGGATCGTCGTCGTCTTGCCCGCGCCGTTGTGGCCGAGCAGGCCGAACACCTCTCCCGGCGCCGCCGAGAACGTGATGCCGTCGACCGCGCGCACGTCGCCGTAGTGCTTGGCGAGGTCGACGACGTCGACGGCCGCGCCCGGGTCGTCCGGGGACGGTCGATCCTGCACGGCCACACGCACGTCGTCAGGCATCGCCGCGACGGTACCAACGACGTCCACGCGCCACGAGTGGTCGAAGGTCGATGGCGACCCCGACCGCGGTAGGGGGGTTAACCCCACCATCGAACCGGGGGTCCGCTCCGGCCGATCCGGGGTCCTGCCCCAGCGACGCGACGGCCCGTCGGCGGGACGCTGATCGCATGCTCCAGGACACCCCACCCCACGGCGCCGTCGCGCGCCTCGTCCGGGGCGCCGCACGCGTCGCGCGGCGCCGTCCCAGGACGGTGATCCTCCTGTGGATCGCCTTCATCGTCGGCTGCACCGTCGCCGGGTCGATGACCGGCACCCGGGACCTGACGCCGACCGAGGCGGCGGTCGGCGAGTCCGGCCGGGCCGCCCAGCGGATCGACGACTCGGGCCTGCGGACCCCCGCCACCGAGACGATCCTCATCCGCGCCGACACGGCCGCGGCGGCGTCCCGCGTGGCCCGCGACGTACAACGCCGCATCGCCGACGTGCCCGAGGTCGCCGACGTCCGCAGCCCGCTCGGTGACGCGCCCCACGCCCGGGCGATGCGGACCGATGGCGGCCGGTCGCTGCTCGTCACGGCCACGCTGCGCGGTGATCCCGACGACGCGGAGGAGCACGTCGCGCCCCTCATGGGCGCCGTCGACGACGCGCGCGCCGCGCACCGCGGCGTCGAGGTCCACCAGCTCGGCGAGGGCAGCACCCCGCGGGCGTTCGGCGCCGTGGCCGAGGAGGACATGGGCAAATCGCACCTCATGACGCTGCCGGTCGTCCTGATCGTCCTGATCGTGGCGTTCGGCGCGCTCGTGGCCGCGTCGGTCCCGCTGATCCTCGGCGTGACCGCCGTCGCCGGCGGCTTCGGTGCGCTCGGCGTCGTATCGCAGATCGTGCCCAACGGCGACACCACCGCGTCGTTGCTGGGGCTCATCGGCCTGGCGGTCGGCGTCGACTACTCGCTCTTCTACGTCCGCCGCGTGCGCGAGGAGCGCCGTGCGGGACGCACCGGGGCGGAGGCGCTCGACATCGCGGCGGCCACCGTCGGACGGGCGGTGCTCGTCAGCGGCGTGACCGTCATGGTCGCGCTGGCCGGCCTGTTCGTCACCGGGGTCGGGGACTTCACGTCGATGGCCGCCGGCACGATGCTCGTCGTCGGGATCGCCCTGATCGGATCGCTGACGGTGCTGCCCGCCGTGCTCGCGCTGCTGGGCGACCGGATCGACCGGGGCCGCCTGCCGGGCGCCCGCCGTCGCGCTCGGCGCGCCGCCCGTCGCGCCGAGCGTGCCGACCGTCGCGGCGGGGGCCGTCCGGCGCCGAACGGCCGTGGTGCGGGCCACGGGGCCTGGGGTGCGATCGCCCGCGCGGTCGTGCGTCGTCCGCGGACCGCGCTGCTGACCGCCGCCGTCGTGCTCGCGGCGATCGCCGTGCCGGCGCTGGGGATGCACACCGCCGACTCCGGCCTGGCGGGCCTGCCCGACGACACCCCGGCGGTCCGGGCGCAGCAGGCGATCGACGAGACCTTTCCCGGCGCCCCGAGCCACGCGACGCTCGTGGTGACCGGATCCGACCTGGCCGGCGCCGACGCCCGCGCCGGCCTGCGTGACCTGGGCGCCCGTGCGCTCGACGTGACCGGAGGCGGCGGCGCCGTCGACACGCGGGTCGCCGACGACGGGCGGACCGCGGTGCTCGAGGTGCCGCTCCCCGACGCGGACCTCGACCGGGCCCGGGCCGCCGTGCGGGAGCTGCGTGACGACGTCGCGCCGACCGCGTCGCGGATCGCCCCGGGAGCCGAGCTGCTCGTCGGCGGCGGGACCGCGTCGTCGATGGACTTCGCCGACCGGATGACCGACGCGCTGCCGCTCGTCCTCGGGTTCGTCCTGGGGCTGGCGTTCCTCCTCATCGTCACGAGCTTCCGCTCGGTCCGCCTGGCCCTGTCGGTGATCGCGCTGAACCTGCTGTCGACCGGCGCGACCTACGGCCTCGTCACCGTCGTCTTCCAGAGCACGTGGGCGGAGCACGCGCTGGGCTTCACGTCGACCGGCACGATCGCGTCGTGGCTGCCGCTGATGGCGTTCGTGATCCTCTTCGGCCTGTCGATGGACTACACGATCCTGGTCCTGGAGCGGATGCGCGAGGCGCGCCGTGCCGGTGCGAGCCCGCGTGAGGCGGCGGCCGAGGGCGTCGGTGCGACCGCCGGTGCGATCACGAGCGCCGCGGTCGTCATGGTCGTCGTGTTCGCGATCTTCATCACCATGCGGATGGTCGACATGAAGCAGATGGGCTTCGCGCTGTCGACCGCGATCCTGCTGGACGCGACCATCGTGCGGGCGGTCGCCCTGCCGGCCGCGGTCACGCTCCTCGGCGAGAGGGCGTTCGGGCGCGACCGGGGTCGTCGGGACGCCCGGCGCCGGCCGATCGCTCCCGAGACGCCCGCCGCCGGTGACCGGACCGGGCGCGGTGACCGTCGCCCGGTCGGACCGGTCGATCCGTGGGACGATGGCGAGGCCGTGTCCCCTCTCTCCCCGACCGCGCGCGCCGATGTCCGCTGAGCCGGTGACCACGCCGATCGCGTCGGGCCCGACCGCGGACGCTCCCACGGCGTCCGGCGCGGGGACGGGCGACGCGACCCCGGCGACCGGACCGCGCCGGTGGCTGCGCGGGCTCGCCGGTCCGCACGTCGCGTTCGCCGTCCTGGTGTGCGCCACCATGGTGCCGGTCTGGGCGCTCGACGGGCTCGGCTGGTTCTGGCCGATCTGGGTGTGGTTCGCCTTCGGCTGCACCGTCGGCGCCCACCTGCTCGCCCTCCACGTCGTCGAGCGGTGGGACGATCCCGACGGTCGCTGGCACGCGTTCTACGTCGTGCTCGCCGCCGTCGCCGTCGTGCAGGTCGTCGTCTGGGCGCTGGCCGGGATGGGCGAGTTCTGGCCGGTGTGGTCGCTCATGACGTGCGCGTTCCTCGCCGGGACCGGATGGATCTGGAACCACCGCGACGCGCTGCCGTGGAGCGACGCGCAGGCCCTGCAGGGTCGGGTCGACGAGCTGACCCGGACCCGTCGCGGCGCCCTCGACGTGCAGGCGGCCGAGCTGCGGCGGATCGAGCGCGACCTCCACGACGGCGCGCAGGCCCGCCTGGTCGCGCTGAGCATGCAGCTCGGTCGCGCCGAGCAGCGGCTGGAGGACGCGCCCGAGGGCGGCGACCCGGCGCTGCTGGAGCTCGTCCGGGCGGCCCGGGGCGACGCGACGGCGGCGATCGCGGAGCTGCGCGACCTGGCGCGGGGGATCGCCCCGCCGGTGCTCGCCGACCGGGGCCTCATCGCCGCGGTCGAGGCGCTCGCGCAGCGCCACGCGCTGCCGGTCCGGGTGGACGCGAGGGTCGGCGAGCGGCCGTTGCCGGTCGTGGAGTCCGCGGCGTACTTCGTCGTCGCCGAGGCGCTGACGAACGTCGTCAAGCACGCCCGTGCCACCGGGGCGCTCGTGGAGCTCCGGGGCGACGCGGAGTGGCTCACGGTGACCGTCGCCGACGACGGACGCGGGGGCGCCGACCCAGACGGGTCGGGCCTGCAGGGCCTGCGCCGCCGGGCCGAGGCGCTCGACGGCACGCTGACCGTCGAGGACGGCGGCGCGGCGGTGGTCGGCGGCGGAGGCCCCGACGGCGGAGGGCAGGCGCCCGCCGGCCCGGGCACGATCGTGAAGGCGGTGCTCCCGTGCGGGTCGTGATCGTCGAGGACCACGCGCTCCTGCGGGCCGGGATCGTGTCGCTGCTGCGCGAGAACGACCTGGACGTCGTCGCCGAGGCCGAGGACGGTCCGGGGCTGCTGCGGATCGTCGGGGCGCACAAGCCGGACCTCGCCGTCGTCGACGTGCGGTTGCCGCCGACGTTCACCGACGAGGGCCTGCAGGCGGCGATCGCCGCCCGCGAGCGGCAACCCGGCATGGGGGTCCTCGTGCTGTCGCAGTACGTCGAGCCCGTCTACACCGCCGAGCTGCTGGCCGGCGGTGGGGCGGGCGTCGGCTACCTGCTGAAGGAGCGCGTGTCCGACGTGCGCGGGTTCGTCGACGCGGTGCGCCGCGTCGCGGACGGCGGAACGGCGCTCGACCGCGAGGTCGTCGCCGAGCTCGTCCGTGGCCGCGAGTCCGATTCCGACGACGCGCTGGACGCGTTGACCCCGCGCGAGCGCGAGGTGCTGGGCCTGATGGCCGAGGGCCGCACGAACGCCGCGATCGCCGCCGCCCTGGTCGTCGGCGGCGGCGCGGTCGAGAAGCACGTGTCGAACATCTTCGGCAAGCTCGACCTGCCCGCCACCGGCGACGACCACCGTCGGGTGCTGGCGGTGCTGCGGTACCTGCGCGCCGCCGGCTGACGGCGCCGTGCCGCCTGACGGCGCGGTACCGGCACGGGACGACGCGGGCGCCGCTCGCGCGTCAGACGCCGTGGATCGGCAGGCCCGGCGCGACCACGTCGGCGACGCGCCGCAGGTCGTCCGGGTCGCCGGTGAGCACGACGTCGCCGCGGGCCGCCGCCTCGATCACGACGGTGGCGTCGACGACGTCGCTCGTGCCCGAGCGGGCCAGGGCGGCGCCGGCCTGCCGGGCCCGCCGCTCGTCGACCGGAGCGATCCGGCATCCGCGCAGCAGGCGGCTGAGCCGGGGTTGGGGCCCACTGCGCCACGCCTGGGCCAGGACGTTGGCGGGGACGGTGGGGATCACGCCACGTGCGATGCGGTCGGCGTGGTGGGCGAGCACCCGGCGGTCGCCACGATCCGCCGCGATGAGGACGCCCGCGTCGTAGGTCGTACCGTGGATCACGCCCGTCACCGGTCGGACGCGCCGTACAGCCGATCGTTGAAGGCCGCGGCCTCGGCCCGCTCGTCGGCCGTGAACGCCCCCTCGTCGGCCTCGTACTCCCGCATCGCGGCCCGCCCGTCGGCCAGGATCAGCCGGTCCTCGAGGCTCAGCCCGATGAGGCGCGACAGCGTCGTGCCCTCGTCGGCGGCCATGCGGGCCGCACGCTCGGCGAGCTCCGCGTCGAGCGAGATCGAGAGCTTGCGGACCGCCACGACCCCACGGTAGCACCGCGGTCCTACCGAAACTGGTGGGTTCTGCGCCGATCCCGTGCCGCAACCGCGACGCCTTCGCGGAGCCGCGCCGGCAGGCGCGATCCCGGCTACGCCGCGGCCTTCGCCGCCAGCTGCCCGCACGCCGCGTCGATGTCGCGGCCGCGGATCAGGCGGATCGTCGCGTTGAACCCGCGGTCCTCGAGCGTGTCGCGGAACGCGTCCATCGACCCCTTCGCCGACCCGTCGTAGATCGAGTCGGTCGGGTTGTAGGGGATGAGGTTGACCTTGTACTTCCACGGCTCCAGCAGGTCGGCGAGCTGCCGGGCCTGCGCGACCGAGTCGTTGACCCCGGCGAGCATGACGTACTCGACGAAGATCATCTTGCGACGCTTCTCGTAGAACCGGTCGCACGCGGCCTTGACGTCGGCGAGGGAGTAGCGGTCGTTCACCGGCATGATCTGGCTGCGCAGCTCGTCCTGCGGGGCGTGCAGCGACCACGCCAGGCGGACCGGCACGTCGGAGTCGGCGAGCGCGTCGATGCCGGGCACCCAGCCGACGGTCGAGATGCCGGTACGGCGGTGGGTGATCCCCAGGTCCGGGAGTCGCCGACAGACCTCGAGGACGTTGTCGAGGTTCATCATCGGCTCGCCCATCCCCATGAACACGCAGTGGTTCAGGACGTCGAGCCGACGCAGCGCCAGGGCCTGGTCGAGGATCTCCCACGCGGTGAGGTTGCGGCCGAACTTCATCTGCCCGGTCGCGCAGAACGTGCAGGTCAGGGGGCACCCGGACTGCGAGCTGACGCAGATCGACCGGCGGCCGTCCTTGTACCGCATGAGGACCGTCTCGATCGGCCGTCCGTCGTGCGTGGTGAGCAGCAGCTTCTCGGTGCCGTCCGACGCGGTCGCGCGACGCACCTGGTGGAGGGTCGAGAACGGGACCCGCTCGGTCAGCTCGGCGCGCAGCGCGGCCGGCAGGTTCGACATCTCGTGGTAGCCGGCGGCGCCGCCGGCCGTCCACTTCCAGATCTGGTCGAACCGGAAGCGCGGCTGCTCCAGCTCGTCCAGCGTGCTGCGCAACAGGTCGAGGTCCACGCACCGATGATGGCAGCCGCGTGGACGCGGCGGGCGCGGGCGGCGACCCGCGTGCGTGCCATCCTTCGCCATCGTGCGCCTGCAGAAGTACCTCGCCCACGCCGGCGTCGCGTCGCGTCGCGCGTCCGAGGAGATCATCCGTGACGGTCGCGTGACCGTGGCGGGCGAGCCGGTGCTCGACCCGGCCACCGACGTCGACCCCGACGACGCGTCGCGCCCGGTCCGGGTCGACGGTCGCCTCGTCACGCCGGTCGTGCGCACCGTCGTCTACGCGCTGAACAAGCCGCCGGACGTCGTGTCGACCGCGCACGACACCCACGGCCGTCGCACGGTCGTCGACCTCATCCCGTCGCGACGGCGGCTCTACCCCGTCGGCCGCCTCGACGCCGCGACCACCGGGCTCATCCTCCTCACCGACGACGGGGCGCTCGCCGAGCTGCTCACCCACCCGCGCTACGAGGTGCCCAAGACCTACGCGGCGCTCGTCCGCGACGGGCCGGTCCCCGACGAGGCGCTGCAGGCGTTGCGCGACGGGGTCGAGCTCGACGACGGCCGGACGCTGCCCGCCGACGTCCACCAGCCCCGCGACGGCGAGCTGCGGATCACGATCCGCGAGGGCCGCAAGCGCCAGGTGCGCCGGATGTGCGAGGCGATCGGGCACCCCGTGTACGCCCTGCGGCGAATCCGGCTCGGTCCCCTGGACCTCGGCCGGTTGCAGCAGGGGCGCTGGCGCGAGCTCACCGACGACGAGGTCCGGGCGCTACGGGACGCGGCGCTGCGATGATGCGGCCGATGCGGATGCACGCACTACGCGGGGCGATCTCGGTCGAGGCCGACGACGCCGACGAGATCCTCGCCCGCACCACCGAGCTCATGCGCGAGCTGCTCGACCGCAACGCGTTGTCGCCCGACGACATGGTGAGCTGCATCTTCACCGCGACGCCGGACCTGAAGGCGGCGTTCCCCGCGGCGGCGGCCCGGCGGATGGGGTTCGACCAGGTGCCGCTGATGTGCGCGGTCGAGATCGACGTGCCCGGCGCGCTGCCGCGGATCATCCGCGTGATGGCGCACTACCACGCGCCGGACGCGGACCACCGTGCCCAGCACGTCTACCTGGGCCGCGCGAAGGCGCTGCGGACCGACATCAGCAGCGCCCAGTAGGCGGGACGGGACCGGACGCGACGCCGTCACCGGGCGCCGGGGGCGAGGACCCGGGGCGCCGGGTGCGACTCAGTCGTCGTCGCGGTCGTCCTCATCGTCGTCGTCCCGGTCGTCGTCGGTGACGACGCGGAACTTGCGATCGAGCTCGACGGTGCGCTCCTTGCCCTTCGACGTGAGGATCTCGACCTCGTACCCGTCGTCGTCGCGCTCGACGTCGGTCACGATCCCGCGCACGACCTTGCGGGCGGCGCTGCTCGCCTTGCCGACGCGGGCGTACGTCAGGCCGTCGCGGTCCTCGCGGTCGACGTCGCGCACCCGGAACCGCGAGTTGAGCTCGACCTCGCGGACGCGGTTCTTCTTCGTGATGATCCGGACGTCGTAGGTCACGCGACCGTCGTCCTTCTCGCGGTCGATCTCGACGACGCGGCCCGACACCCGCTTCTTCGCGGCCTTCTGCGCCTTCTGGGCCTGCTTGTACGTCAGGCCGTCACGGTCGTCGTCGGCGCCGGACAGGCCGACGAACGCGACGGGCACGAGCAGGACGGACGCCGCGACGGTGGCGACGGTACGACGGGGAAGCGACACGCTGGGTCTCCTGGGTCGAGGGGGCGCCCACGGGGAGCGCCTGCGATCGAGGCTACGCCCGCCCGATGAGAGGACGATGAGACGGGCCGGCCCCGGGGCACGAACCCCGGCGACGCACCGCCGTCCGCGTCGGCGCGACGGACCACGTCGCGCGCGTCTGGCACGATCCGCGACGTGCCGCTCAAGCTCTCGTCCCGCGCCGCGAAGATCCCCTACTACCCGGCCGCCGGTGGGTACGGGTTGCCGGACGGGGTGGCGCTCATGGCGTCGAACGAGACCCCGGACGCCCCGCTGCCCGAGGTCGTGGAGGCCGCCGCGCGCGCCCTCGCCGGCACCAACCGCTACCCCGACCCCGCGTACCGGCCACTGCGCGACCGACTCGCCGGGCTCACCGGCGTGCCGTCCGAGCGGATCGCGGTCGGCAACGGTTCGTGCGAGATCCTGCTGGCGCTCGGGGAGGCGCTGCTCGAGGAGGGCGCCGAGCTCGTCTACGGCTGGCCCGCGTTCTCGGTCTACCCGCACCTCGAGGCGGCGTCGGGCGCGACCGCCGTCCGGGTGCCGCTCGACGCCGAGCACCGCCACGACCTCGACGCGATCGCGGCCGCGATCACCGGCCGCACCCGCCTGGTCATCGTCTGCAACCCGAACAACCCGACGTCGACGGCGGTCGGCCTCGACGACCTGCGCGGGTTCCTCGCCAAGGTGCCCGAGGACGTCGTCGTCATCCTCGACGAGGCGTACGTCGAGTTCGCCGAGCGGTACCGGCCCGAGGAGTCGCTGCCGCTGCTGGACGAGCACCCCAACCTCGTCATCCTCCGCACCTTCTCGAAGATCTACGGCCTGGCGGGCCTGCGGGTCGGCTACGCGCTGTGCGCGAACGAGGAGCTCGTCGGCGCCGCCGCACGGGTGCGGCAGCCGTTCGTCGTGAACGTCGCCGCCGAGGCGGCCGCCGTCGAGGCGCTCGCGCACCCGGGGGCGATCGCCGCCCGCGTCGCCCAGGCCCGCGAGGCCCGTGCGGCCGTCGACGCCGGCCTGCGCGACCTGGGGATCGTGCCGGCCGCGTCCGAGGCGAACTTCGCGTGGTTCGACCTGCCGGCGGGCGGCCCCGCGGCCGGTGGCACCGTCGACGACACGGCGACCCCGGCGACCGTCGAGCAGGCGGTGATCGCCGCGCTGCGCGCCGAGAAGGTCCTCGTCCGGTCCGGTGGCGCGCTCGGCCGGCCGGGGGCGCTGCGGGTGACGTACGGCACGCCGGACGAGAACCGGCGGTTCCTCGCGGCGCTCGGTCGCGCGCTCGGCGCCTGACCGTCAGCGTCGGCCGGGCCCGGGGCCGCCCGGGTCCCCGTCCGTCACGGGACCGTCGGCGTGGGCCGGCCCGGACCGTCGGGGCCTCCGCCGGGCCCGGGCTCGGGCTCGGCGAGCCGCCCGGCGATCCCGCGGCGGTCGTCGATGTCGAGCTTGCGGTAGACGCGGCCCAGGTGCCACTCGACGGTCTTCGGCGTGAGGAACAGCGCCGCGGCGATCTGACGGTTCGTCTCGCCGGTCGCGGCGCGGCGCGCGATCCGCAGCTCGCTCGGGGTGAGCGACGCCACGCCCATCGTCGCCACGCGGCGCGGCCGTGCGCCGCTCGCACGCTGCTCGTCCGCGGCCCGGGTGGCCAGGGCGACGAGCCCCAGCCGCTCGGCCTCGTCCCGGGCCGGCGCGAGCACGGCGCGGGCGGCACGGCGCTCCCCGGCGCGCCGCAGCGCCGCCCCGAGATCGACCGCCACGCGCAGCCGCTCGGCGGTCGCATCGCCACCGGCGACGAGGTCCGCCGCGTGGCGCAGCGCGGCGATCCCGGCCGTCCCGCCGGTGACGAGCGCCAGGGTGCGGAGCGCCCGGGCGTGGGCGGCCGGGACCCCCGATCGCCCGGCGGCGTCGGCCGCGTCGGCGGCGAGCGCGCGGGCCGCCGGGACGTCGCCCTCGGCCAGCGCGGCGCGCGCGGCGATCGAGCGCCACGGCGCCACCGCGGGGCTGCGCACGCCCCACCCGTCGACGAGCAGCCGTCCGGCGTCCTCGGCGGCGACGCGGGCCGCGGTGGGATCGCCGGTGGCCAGGGCGACCTCGGCGACGACCAGGCGGTGCATCGGGTGGGCGACGAGCGCGCCGTCGGGATCGTCGATCGCCACCCGCGCGGCGTCGACGTCGCCGTGGGCGAGGGCGACGCGGGCGGTGAGGATCGCGGCGTGGGGGGCGTGCAGCCGCCACCCGAGCGCCGTCGGTCGACGGACGAGCGCCACGTCGCCGGCGGCTCCGTCGACGTCGCCACGCTCCAGGCGCGCCAGCCCCCGCCAGAACGCCGCCGACGCGGCGTCGAGCAGCGAGCCGCGCACGTCGGAGCGCTCCAGGGCGTCGGTCGCGGCACGGGTCACGTCGTCCAGCCGACCGGCGTGGAGCAGGGCGCCCAGGCCGATCTCGAGGACGAGGTGGGGGCCTCCGGGGTTGCGGGTCGCGTCGCGCTCCAGCGCCCGCCGGGCGCGGGCGACGGCGTCGTCGGGCGATCCGAGCGTCGCGACGAGGTGCAGGGCGAGCAGCGCGTCGACCTCGGGCTCGACCTCGGCGTCGCGCCGCCCGACCGTCCCGGTGCCCCCGTCGGCGCCCGGCTGCGCGGCGAGCCGGTCGAGGATGCGGTGGACGTCGCGGTGCGTCGACGGATCCATCGACGCGCACAGCATCCACGTCGCCGCCATCCGCGGGCCGAGCGGGCCGTCGGCCGGCACCGCGTCGCGGGCGCGGACGGCGAGCTGCGCGGCACGGGGGATGTCGCCCCGCGCGTAGTGCAGGCGGGCGGCGTCGCGCAGCGCCTCGGCGCGCTCGACGTCGTCGTCGGTGGCCCCGAGCGCCTCCTCGAGCAGGTCGAGCGCGACCGGCTCGCCGCGCGCCCCCGCCACGCGCGCCAGCGCGAGCAGGAGCGCCGGCCGCGCCGCGTCGGACGGTGGCTCCTGCAGCGCACGACGGAGGAGCCGTGCGGCGGTCTCGCCGTCGCCGCGTCCCGCCGCGGCGTCGGCGGCGGCCCGGAGTACCGCGGTCGTCGCGTCGTCCCCGGACGGGTCGGCGCGCAACAGGTGGGCGCCGGCCTCGTCGATCCGGCCGTGCTCGGCGAGGACCCGGCCGGCCCGGGCGTGCCAGCGCGACCGGGTGAACGCGCCCAGCTCGTCGCGCAGCGCGTCGGGACGGAGCGGATGGACGAACCGCAGGCCACGCGCGCCGTCGACGATCCCGGCCCGCACCAGGCGGTCGGCGGCGGCCGCGGCGGCCTCGGGGTCCAGGTCGGCGAGGGCGGTGGCGTCGCGCAGCGACGTGCCGTCGCCGAGGAACGCGATCCCGCGCGCGAGGTCCAGCGCCGCGACGCCCTCGCCACGGACCTCCGCCACCAGCCGTGCGCCCACCGTGCCGCGGCTCAGCGTCCGCAACGCCGCGACGCCGTCGGCGGACGTCGGCACGCCGGCGTCCCGGGCGGCGTCGATCAGCCCGACGAGCTGGGCGGGGTTGCCGTGCGTCAGGGCGTGGCAGCCGGTGACGAACGCGGCAGCCGCACCGGGCAGCCGCCGGCGGACGACCGCGCCGGCGTCGTCCGCGGACAGGTCGTCCAGGACGAGCCGGGGAGCGGCGCCCATGACCGCCCCGGCGTCCGACGCGGGCCCGGCGGCCGTCGTGTCCCAGGCGACGAGGACGAGGATCGCGAGGTCGGGGGCGAGCGCGCCGAGGTACGACAGCAGGCGCCACGTGAGCGGGTCGACGCGGTGGGCGTCGTCGACCGACAGGACGAGTGGCCCGTGGGCGTCGACGAGGTCGGTGGTGGCCCGGGCCAGGCCGTGGATCGCGGCCAGCCCGCCCTCGACGAGCGGGGCGGCGTCGTCGGCCGGCGGGCCGTCGTCGAGGAGGTGACGCAGATCGCACGCCTCCGGGGTGGACGCCACCGCGCGCAGGGCGCTGCGCAGGAGGCGGGTGGCGACGCCGAACGGCAGCTCGCGGTCGAGCGTCACCGCCCGGACGGCGGCGACGGGGAGCCCGCGCCCGTCCGCGATCCGCGACGCCTCGCCGAGCAGCCGGGTGCGACCGGTGCCGCGGGGTCCCTCGACGACGAGGCGACCACCACGGCCGCGGGCGAGGTCGTCGAGGGCGTCGTCCAGCGCCGCGAGCGGTCGTGCCCGTCCGACGAGTGGCGGGACGAAGGGCGCGCGGGCGGCGACATGCTCGGGCGTCGACGGGGCTCCCACGGCGTCCGATCCTCGCAGACCGGCCGGGCCGCGTCGCGCGGTGGCCGGGGGACGGCGGGCAAAACCCCGGGGGGCGTCCCCGGCGCGACGGTGCGTCGGGCGACCCTAGGCTGGCGGCAGCGTCCGAGCGGCCGCCCGACCAGGGAGGCGGCCGTCGTCGGCACGACGGGAGGAATCGGCGGCATGCGACGACCAGGGACCATCGGCAGGGCGCTCACGCTGGGGGTGACGTTGGCGGCCGTCGCCGGCGTGCCGGCCACCGCGGGGGCCGAGGTGCGGCAGGGCGAGGCGGGCTTCGCCGCCGGGCCGGTCGAGCACGCGGCCGTGTCGTTCGACCGCGCGGCCGGTGCGATCACGGTGACGCTGCGGATGCGCACGCCGCAGGACGCGGGCGGCGAGCGGTACGTCAACGTCCGCAGCGACTGCGCGCTCGCCGACGGCGAGCGCGGAACGGATCCCGAGGTGGCGGTGCGGGTCGAGCCGCGGTCGGGGGCGGGCACGAGCCTGCCGCCGTTCGTCGACGCCGCACCGTTCGCCTGGAACGAGGCGACCCGCACGACGGCCGCGGTGCTGCGACCCCCGACGGCCGCCGGGGCCGACCTGCGCTGCGTCGAGATCGACGGCCAGGGCGCGTTCTGGTTCGACGGGTTCGAGCCGCTGCGACCGGCCGACGCGCGGGCGCTCGTCCGTGCCGACCTGCGCAAGCGCGGCGGCGAGCGCTACGCCAAGGCCCGTGTGGTCTGCCCGGCGTCGCCGCCGGCACTCGGCACGCCGCACGTCCTGCTCTGCCGCACCCACCTGCGGATCGGCCGGTCGGCGTCGATCGCCGAGTACCGCGTCGACTCCACGCGGCGGCCGATCGTCGTCAAGCGGGTGAGCGAGCGGCGGTACCGCGTCGCGGTGCGGCGCTGCCGGATCAGTGGCGACGGCACGATCAACACGCAGCCCAACCGGCGCTACCAATCGACGCGGTGGGTCGGCGGCCGGTTCGACTGTCGCGACGCGGCGATCTCCGACGCGATCCGACGGATGGTCATGCGGTACCCGCGGCCGATGCCGCGACGGGTGACGGTGGACGTGTCGGAGCCCGTCGAGGACGGCGAGGTCGCGGCGCGCTACCCGGCGCTCGACCGGATGCGGTGCCGGGCGGTGAGCGAGCGGCGCCGTCGTGACGGTCGCCGTGGCTACCGGCTGCGCTGCTCCAACCGCGTCGGGGACAGGTTCGAGGCCCGGGTGACCGTCGGGTACGTACGGGGCTCCGCCGTCCGGGCACGGCACGGCGCCGGGGGGGACGACGCGACCGGGTTCGGGACGGCGCCGCGCCCGGCCGTCCTGCTGCTCGCGGCGTCGCGGCGCCCGGTGATGCAGGCCCACTACCGCTACCAGGGCGACACCGGCCAGGACCTGGACCCCAGGAAGGGGACGTACATCGGCGGCTACCTCGGGCTCTACACCGACTCCCGCAAGCGGATCCACGGCGCGGAGCTCACCTACCGGTGCCCCGGTCAGCGGCATCCGCGCCGCACGGTGCTGAGCGCCGAGAACGTGCCGGGATTCGAGCCGGTCAAGGTCCGCAACCGCAAGATCCGGCTGCGGTGGACGGCCGGCTGGTACCACAACTCCACCGGTGGGGACGCGCGCGGGACGAACGTCGTCACGGTCCGGGCCGACCTCTACCGCAGGCAGCCGGCGCAGCGCAGCACGCCCCGCCGCGACCGGATCTACTACCTGGCCAAGGGGACCGTGCGCGTGGTCGACGGGTCGTGCAAGGTGCGTACCCGGGTCGTCATCCACCGGTCGGGGCGGCAGAAGGACCCGGGCCTCGGCGAGTCGTGAGCGGGACGGGGCGTCGCGACCACGTCCGGCGCGGCGTGCGCGGGGGTGGCGCCCCGGCTCCCGGTCGGGAGCCGATCCACCGTGCCGCCGGGTCGCCGTCCGGTCCGCGAAGATCCGGGTCGTGACCACCGCCCGCTTCGACCCGTCCGGCCCGCTGCAGGGCCGGTTCACCCCGCCGTCGGACAAGTCGATCAGCCACCGCGCGGCGATCGTCGCCGCGATGGCCCGGGAGCCGGTGACGATCACGGACTACCTCACCGGCGAGGACACCCTGTCGACGCTGGCGGCGATGGAGGCGCTGGGCGCCGAGGTCCGCCGTGACGGCGACCGGGTCGTCGTGCGCGGCGTCGGCCTGCGTGGACCGGACGCGCGCGGCGCAACGATCGACGTCGGCAACGCCGGCACGCTCATGCGGCTGCTGCCGGGGTGGCTCGCCGGGCAGGAGGGGCGGTCGTACCGGTTCGACGGCGACGACTCGATCCGCCGTCGTCCGGTCGACCGGATCGCGGACCCGCTGCGGACGATGGGGGCGGAGATCGACGCCACCGACGGGCGGCTGCCGCCGTTCGTCGTGCGCGGCACCGCGCTGACCGGGGTCGAGTACCGCCTGCCGGTCGCGTCGGCGCAGGTGAAGAGCTGCGTGCTGCTCGCCGGGCTCGTCGCCGACGGCGCGACGACCGTCGTCGAGCCGGTCGCCAGCCGCGACCACACCGAGCGGATGCTCGCCCGGCTCGGCGCGCCGCTGCGCCGCGACGGCGACCGGATCACCGTCGACCGGGTCGACGAGCTGCACGCGCAGGACCTGCACGTCCCCGCCGACCTGTCGTCGGCGGCGTTCCCGATCGTCGCCGCGGTGCTCGTGCCCGGATCGCACGTCGTCCTCGACGACGTCAACGTCAACTGGACCCGCGCCGGGATCCTGTCGGTGCTGGACCGGATGGGGGCGACCGTCGTCGGCGAGCGCGAGGCGCGTCGCGACGGGGCGGTCCCGACCGACGAGCCGGCCGCGACGCTCGAGATCCGCGCCGGCGAGCTGCGGGCGACGACCGTCGAGGCCGACGAGGTGCCGCTCGTCATCGACGAGCTGCCGCTCGTGGCGCTGCTCGGCGCGTTCGCCGAGGGCGAGACGGTCGTCCGGGGCGCCGAGGAGCTGCGCCACAAGGAGACCGACCGGATCGCCACCGTCGTCGAGGGCCTGTCGGCGCTGGGCGCCGACATCGAGGCGACCGCCGACGGGTTCGTCGTGCGGGGATCCGGGGGCCTGCGCGGCGGCACGATCCACGCCCACGGCGACCACCGCCTGGCGATGCTCGGCGCGGTCGCGGGCCTCGCGTCCCGCGACGGGGTCGACGTCGTCGGGATGGAGGCGGCCGAGGTGTCCTACCCGCGGTTCGGCGACGACGTCGCCCGGCTGCTGCGGGGCTGAGCGACCGCCGCCGCGCCGACGGCTCTATCCTCGCCCGCGATGCTCGTCGCGATCGACGGTCCCGTGGGGGCCGGCAAGTCCACCGTCGCCCGGGCGGTGGCCCAGCACCTGGGGTTCACGTACCTCGACACCGGGGCGATGTACCGCTGCGTCGCCCTGGCGGCGATCGAGGACCGCGCCGCCGACCACCCACGGCCGTTGGAGCGCCTGCACATCGACTTCGAGGGCGAGCGGGTGCTGCTCGACCACATGGACGTCAGCGACGCGATCCGCACCCCGGACGTGAGCAACGAGGCGTCGCGCGTCGCCGCCGACCCGGTGGTGCGCGAGCAGCTCGTCGACCGCCAGCGCCGCCTGACCGCCCGCGGCGACTGGGTGGCGGAGGGCCGCGACATCGGCACCGTCGTGCGGCCCGACGCCGAGCTCAAGGTCTTCCTCACCGCCGCCGACGAGGAGCGCGCCGCCCGCCGCGCCGCCCAGACCGGCCGGTCGGTCGAGGAGGAGCTGGCGGACCTGCGCGAGCGCGACGAGCGCGACCGCACCCGCGACGCGTCGCCGCTGCGTCGCGCCGACGACGCGGTCGAGGTCGACACCACCGGCCTGCCGTTCGACGAGGTCGTCCGGCGGATCGCGGCGCTCGTCGCCGAGCGTCGCGCCTGACCGGGCCGCACCTGCGATCCTCCCCCGACCGTCCGGCGTCGTGCCGCGACGGCGAAGGACGGTCGAGGAGCCCCCATGAGACAGGTCGCCATCGTCGGGTTCCCCAACGTCGGGAAGTCGTCGCTCGTCAACCGGCTGACCGGCAGCCGCGAGGCGGTGGTGCACGAGCGTGCGGGGATCACCCGCGACCGCAAGCACCTGCCGGCGGAGTGGAACGGCCGCACGTTCGAGCTCGTCGACACCGGTGGCGTCGACGCCCTGGACCCGGACCCGATGGCCGGGGCGATCCTCGGCCAGGTCCGGGCGGCGCTCACGACCGCCGACGTCGCGGTGCTCGTCGTCGACGGCAAGACGGGGCTGCGGCCCGGCGACGCGGAGCTCGCCGACATCCTCCGGCGTTGGGGCGGCCCGGTCGTCGTCGCGGTGAACAAGGTCGACGCCCAGTCGCAGGTCGTCGACGCGTACGAGTTCCACGCGCTCGGCCTCGGCGACCCGATGCCGGTGTCGGCCGCCCAGGGGCTCGGGACGGGCGACCTCCTCGACCGGGTCGTCGAGTTGCTGCCCGAGGGCGACGGCGATGCGGACGCCGAGGACCGGCTGCGCCTGACGATCATCGGCCGGCCGAACGTCGGCAAGTCGACGCTCTTCAACCGCATCGTCGGCGACGAGCGGGTGATCGTGTCGGACGTCGCCGGCACCACCCGCGACGCGATCGACCTGCCGCTGGAGATCGACGGCCGCCCGGTCGTCATCGTCGACACCGCCGGGATGCGCCGCCAGGCGAAGGTCAACGAGTCGGTCGAGTACTACACGACGCTGCGCTCGCAGCGGGCGGTCGACCGGTCCGACGTGGCGATCGTCGTCTGCGACGCCGCCGACGGGGTGACGAGCCAGGACTTCCGGATCGCCGAGCTCGCGATGAAGGCCGGGTGCGCCACCCTCGTCGTGCTGAACAAGTGGGACGAGCACAACCTCTCCGACGACGACCTGGCCCACGAGCGCGCCCGGGTCCAGCAGAAGCTGCGGTTGCGGCCCAAGGTCCAGACCGCGAGCGCGAAGACCGGCCGCAACGTCCAGAAGATCCTCAACGAGGCGCTCGCGATCGGCGACAAGCGCAAGGGCCGCATCCCGACCGCGCAGCTCAACCGGTTCCTCGCCGAGGCGCTCGAGACGAAGCAGCCTCCGGCGGTCCGTGGTCACCGGTTGAAGATGCTGTACATCAGCCAGATCGGCGAGGCGCCGCCGCGGTTCGCGATCTCGGTGAACGACCGCACCCGCGTCACCCGCGACTACGCGTACTTCATCGAGAACCGCCTGCGGGCCCGGTTCGGCCTGGACGGCATCCCGGTGATCATCGACTTCAACGAGCGCAACTCGCGGCGCAGCGAGGTCTCCGTCGACGCGTCGCGCCGGTCGCGCTGACCGGCGAGGGGGCGGGCGGTGGACGCGTCGGACGGCGAGCGCGCCCGTCGCGCCCGGCGACGGCGGCCGCCCCGCCCCCCGCGGAGCCACCGCCACGGCCCGCAGGCGCGCCGGCGGCCGTCGCGCGGACGGGTCGTCGCGGCGGTGCTGTCGGCGGTGGTGCTCGGCACGGTCGGGCTGCTGCTGTCGCGCGACCGGCCCCCGTCCGGGCCGCCCGCGAACGCGTCGCTGCGGCTCGTGCCCGACGACGCGCTCGTCGTGGTGCACCTCAACGACGGGGCCGGTCGGGGCGCGAGCCCGGCCGCGGTCCGCGACGTCGACCGGCGCCTGGGCGACCTGGGGCTGTGGGCCCGCGCCCGCGACGCACTGGCGACCGCGCTGCGGCGCCCGGGCTGCCGGTCCGGCCCGTCGGTCGTGCCGGGCGGCGAGGGCTCCTACGCGCTGCTGCCGGTCGACGGCGGGCGCGCCGCGCCGCTCGTCGTCGTCGACACCGGGGGAACCGTCGAGCGACCGGTCACCCGTACGTGCGGCCGGTACCGCACGACCGTCATCGGGCGGCACCTCGTCGCCGGGACCCGCGAGACGGTGGCGCGGGCGCGCGACCTGCACGAGCGTCGCCCGCGCCACCGGTCGCTCCTGCGCCTGGACGCCTACCGTCGCCTGACCGACGCGCTGCCCGACGACCGGGCGGTCGACGCGTGGGCGTCGCCCGCCGGGATCCGGCGGCTGCTCGCGCCCGCCGGGGGGCCGGTCGGAGCGCTCGGCGCGGCGCTCGACCGGACGGGATCGGAGGGCGCCGCGATCGCGATCGCCCCGGTCGGCGACGACGGGGTGCGGGTGGCGGTGCGCACGCGCGGCACGCCGGGTGGGGGACGGCCGTTCCGGGCCGACGCGGTGGCCCCGGTCGCCCCGTCCGACGCCGTCGCGACGCTCGTCACCGTCGACCCGGTCGGCGCGATCGCCCGGGCCGCCCGGATGCTCGGCAGCGGCGATCCGGGCGGCGCCGGCGAGCTCGTCTCCGGGCTGCCCGCCACCCTGCGACGGATCGACCGGCTCGTCGCCGGTCGGCTGCGACGCGACGTGGCCGACGCCGTCACCGGGCCGTCCGAGGTCGTCGTCACCGCCGGTCGGCGCCGGCCCGCGGTCGTCGTCGTCACGCCGTTGACCGACGGGGCCCGCGCGGTCCGCACGCTGCGCGAGGTCCGCGACCAGCTCGCCGACGCCCTCAACGACCCCGGGTCGCGCCGCCGGTTCACCCGGTCCGTCGTCGCGGGCCGCCCGGCCTGGACGCTGCGGGTCGGGGCCCGCGGACGCGTCGGGTACCTGCGCGCCGACGACCGGCTCGTGGCCTACACCGACCCGGCGGCGGCGGCGGCGGTGCTGCGGACCCGGGAGCGGCTCGCCGCCGACGAGCGGTGGCGCGGCCTCGTCGACGACGGCTCAAAGTCCCAGATCTCGATAGGCTTTGCCGAGTTCACGCGTGTCGTCGCGGTCGCCGACCGCTCCGGACTCGCGACGGACCCGGAATACCGTACGGTTCGCCGTGATCTCGGACGCCTTCGCGCGCTGACGCTCCGGGCCGACGCCCGGGAACGCGAGACGTCCACCGACCTCGACCTCTGGATCAGATGAGCCACTACGCCGAGAACGAGTACCTGTTCACCTCCGAGTCCGTCTCCGAGGGCCATCCCGACAAGGTCGCCGACCAGATCTCGGACGGCGTCCTCGACGCGGTGCTGGCCAACGACTCCGACGTCGAGAAGGCCCGGGTGGCGTGCGAGGTGCTCGTCAACACCGGCCTCGTCGTGGTCTCGGGCGAGATCCGCACCGACGCGTACATCGACGTCCAGGACGTCGCCCGCGAGGCGATCCGCAAGATCGGCTACACCGACGGCAACCTCGGCTTCTCGGCCGACTCGTGCGCCGTCCTCAACGCGATCGACCCGCAGTCGGCGGACATCGCGCAGGGCGTCGACGACGCGACCGAGGCCAAGGGCGGATCGGCCGACGAGCTCGACGTCGAGGGCGCCGGCGACCAGGGCATCATCTTCGGCTACGCGACGAACGAGACGCCGGAGCTCATGCCGGTCGCGATCCAGAACGCGCACCGCCTGGCCGAGCGCCTCGCGCAGGTCCGCAAGTCGGGCGAGCTCGACTACCTGCGCCCGGACGCCAAGACGCAGGTGTCGGTCCGCTACCGCGACGGCAAGCCGGTCTCGATCGACAAGCTCCTCATCTCCACCCAGCACTCCGAGGACGTGCTGGACCAGGCGAAGATCAAGTCCGATCTGTGGGAGCAGGTCGTCAAGCCGGTCCTGCCGGGCGACCTCTACGACGAGAACGCGCTGCTCGGCGAGTTCCTCGTCAACCCGACCGGTCGCTTCGTCATCGGCGGCCCCGTCGGTGACACCGGCCTGACCGGCCGCAAGATCATCGTCGACACGTACGGCGGCGCCGCCCGTCACGGTGGTGGCGCGTTCTCGGGCAAGGACAGCTCGAAGGTCGACCGCTCCGCCGCGTACGCCACCCGTTGGGTCGCGAAGAACGTCGTCGCCGCCGGCCTCGCCGACAAGGCCGAGATCCAGGTGTCGTACGCCATCGGCGTCGCGCAGCCGATCTCGATCCTCGTCGAGACCTTCGGCACCGAGAAGATCGACCGCGCGAAGATCGAGAAGGCCGTCCGCGAGGTCTTCGACCTCCGGCCGCTCGCCTACCGCCGTCACCTCAACCTCTTCCGGCCGATCTTCCAGAAGACCGCCGCCTACGGCCACTTCGGTCGTGAGGACCCGGACTTCACCTGGGAGAAGACCGACAAGGTCGACGAGCTGAAGGCCGCCGCGGGCGTCTGATCCCGCCCGGGTCGGCGGTCGTCCGCCGGCCCGTCGCAGCGCCGACGTCAGGGGCGTCGGGGACCACCGTCCCCGGCGCCCTTCGTCGTGGAGGGGGCGTCGTGGCCCGGCGCCGAGGGCGGCGCCCCCGTGGCGGAGGGCGCCGCCGCGGCGCTCCTAGCGCCGGTCGTCGTACCGGGCGTCGCCGCCGCGCTCGTCCTGGCGACGGTCGTCGTATCGGCGGTCGTCCCGGGGACGGTCGTCGTAGCCGCGGTCGTCGCGACGCCGGTCGTCGTACCGCGGGTCGTCCCGTCGGTCGTCGTACCCGCGGTCGTCGTATCCCCGGCGGATCTCGGCGTCGGCGCGCGCCTCCACCCGGGCCGCCTGCTCGCGGTCGGACCGGATCGCGGCGCGCTGCGCCTCGTCGACGATCCGCACCAGCCGGTCGGGGTGGGGCACCCCGGTCATCTGGAACCGCGACCCGTCGTCACCGGCGGTGTCGTAGTCCACCGTGCCGATCCGCAGCAGGCGCTCCGGCACCGACTGGCTCGTCGTGACGTTCGTGATCCGGTCCAGGCGGGTCTCCTGCACCTCCTTGGCGAGGAACCCCTCGCGGACGTGCAGCCGGTGCGAGCTGATGACGTAGCGGGTACGGGACCGCTCGATCCACAGCAACGCCATGCCGACGAGCAGCACGACGATCGCGATCCCGATGCCGATCCCGGTGTCGGCGGCCAGCACGACGATCGCCCCGACGAGGATCGCGACGACGATCGTCAGCAGGTGACCCTTGATCTGGCTGCGCCACGACGGGTTGCCCGCGTAGAGGATCTTCTCGTCGCCGTGCAGGTCCATGCGCGCGAAGATACTGCGCCGGGCGGCGACGCCGGTGATCGTCCGTCGGCCGACGACGGCGCTCCACCGGCCGACGAGGGTGCGCGCGCCCGGTCGGGGCTGCGACGATCGACGGTCCGTGCCGTCGTCGTCCGCACCGGTTCCGTCCCCGTCGGGGCCGTCCGTCATCCAGGTCGAGCCGCTGGTGACCGCCCGGGCGGTGCGGGGCCCGTTCGACTACGCCCGGCCGGACGGCGTCGACGTCGGGTCGGTCGTCGAGGTGCCCTTCGGCCGCCAGCGGCTGCGCGCCGTCGTCACCGGCCTGACCGACGCGTCGGAGCACCGCCTGAAGGCCCCGATCCGGGTGCTGGACGTGCGGATCGCCCCCGAGCTCGTCCGCCTGGCGCTGTGGATGGCCGACGACGTCGTCTCCACCCGCGCCCGCTGCCTGGAGCTGCTGCTGCCGCCCGAGGGTGGCGAGCGCAGGCGGCTGTGGGCGGAGCGGGTGGGAGAACCGGCCGACCGCATCGCCCGGACGACCGGCGTCCGCCTGACCGCCAACCAGCGCGCCCTCCTCGACCGGCTGCCGGACTGGACCGGTCCGGACACCGCCGCGCTGCGTCGGCTCGAGGCGCGCGGGCTGGTGCGGATCGAGGAGCGCACGCGACCGCGACGCCCCGATCCTCCCGCGGTCGGCCCCACCGCCGACGGGCCGCTGCCGCTCAACCCCGACCAGGCGGCCGCGGTCGACCGGTTGGCCGCCGCCCCTGACGGCTCCCGGATCCTGCTGCACGGGGTCACCGGGTCGGGCAAGACCGAGGTGTACCTGCAGGCCGCCCGGCGGGTGCTCGACGCCGGTCACGCCGTGCTCGTCCTCGTCCCCGAGATCGCGTTGACCCCGCAGACCGTGGCCCGGTTCCGCCGGCGGCTGGGCGAGACGGTGGCGGTGCTGCACTCGGGCCTGTCGCGCGGGGAGCGCCGCGACGAGTGGTGGCGCCTGCACCGTGGCGACGCCCGGGTGTGCGTCGGGCCGATGTCGGCGGTGTTCGCCCCAGTGCGCGACCTGGGGCTCGTCATCGTCGACGAGGAGCACGACCCGGCGTTCAAGCACGACGGCGATCCGCGCTACGACGCCCGTCGGGTGGCGGCGTGGCGGGCCACCGCGGACGGCGCGACGCTGCTCGTCGGGTCCGCGACCCCGCGTCCCGAGTCGTGGGCGGCGCTCGAGCGGGTCTCGTTGCCGCGCCGCGCGGACGGGCGCGACCTGCCGCCGGTCGAGCTCGTCGACATGCGCCGCACCCGCACGGTGCTGCACCCCGACGTGCACCGGGCGCTCGTCGACGCCCGCAAGGCGATCGTGCTGCTCAACCGTCGGGGGTGGGCGACGAGCCTGGAGTGCGCCGACTGCGGCCATGCGTGGGAGTGCCCCAACTGCGACGTGTCGCTCGTCCTGCACGGTGGCCGGCGCGACCCGGCGACCGCCGACGGGGACGTGCCGTCGGGGTTCACCCCGTTGGCGCCGGGCGGCACGTTGCGCTGCCACCACTGTGGGCACCGGGAGCGGCCGCCGACGACGTGCCCGGAGTGCCGGTCGGTGTCGATCGGCCATCACGGCCTGGGCACCGCCCAGCTCGCCGAGCAGCTGCCGGGGCACGTGTTCCGCCTGGACGCGGACGTCACCGACCGGGCGGGGGTGCTGGACCGGTTCGGCCGGGCGGAGGAGGGCATCCTCGTCGGCACGCAGATGATCGCCAAGGGCCATGACTTCCCCGACGTGGGCGTGGGGGTCGTCGTCGACGCCGACGCGACGTTGCGGTTCCCGGACTTCCGCGGGCAGGAGCGGACGTTCCAGCTCGTCGCGCAGCTCGCGGGTCGGGCCGGTCGTGGCGGTGACCGTCGCGCGGTCGGTCGGGTGCTCGTGCAGACCCGGGCGCCGTCGGAGCGCGCGTTGCGTCACGCCGCCGAGCACGACGCGGAGGGCTTCCTCGCCGGTGAGCTGGAGCGCCGTGCCGCCCTGGGCTATCCGCCGTACTCCACCCTGGTGCGGGTGACGTGCGAGCACGAGGACGAGCGCCGCGTGGACCGGACCGCGATGGACCTGCGCCTGCAGCTGCCCCGCGACGCGCTGGGCCCGGCGGCGATCTTCCGTCGCCAGGGCCGCTACCGCCGCACGCTGGAGCTGCGCGGCCCGCAGCGCCGCGCGACGGTCGACGCGGTCCGCCGCGCGGTCGACGCGATCGTCGGCCGCCCCGAGCACCGAGGAGTCGTGCTGGCGATCGAGGTCGACCCGCGGTGAGGTGGGGTCGGGGCGACCCCGGCGTCCGGGTGGTCGCGCTTGACGGTCGGGGGAGCGGCTGGCAGCCTGCCGGTTGACCGTCGAGGTGCCAAGGTGTCGCGGCGTTCGGGTCTGCTGCACGCAGGGGTGACATCTGACCTGTGGTGCCCTGAAGTGGTGCTGATGGAAGGATGTGCAGCGTGAGAGACCCGGATACGCCTGGCGACGCGCGGTGCGTACCGGGGCCGCTCGATAGGATCCACGCACTGCACCGTTGGATCCACCAAGGAGCTCGGATGTCGCGCATGCTCGGCTATGTCTCCCGGACGCCGCTCACCCCCTCCGAAGCCCTCGGCGAGGAGCTGCTCGGGTCGTTCGTCGCGCTCGCCGACCTCCACCGCGACGGGTGGGGTCACGCCTAGACGGGTGACGGTCCCGGCGCAACGGCGACCGCACGCACGGGCCTCGGCCCGGCGAGGGACGGGCTGTCGGAGGCCCGGCTCCCGTGGGCCACGATCGGGCTGTCGTACCTGCGCTTCGCGAGCGCGGGGGCGGCGGTGGTCCGCGAGAACCTGCAGCCGTTCGTCGTCGACGGCATGGCGTTCGGGCACAACGGCGCGCTGGCGCCACATGACCTGGCCGTGGCCGAGCTCGACGATCACGAGCGGCAGGCGTTGCGGGGCACGACCGACAGCGAGGTCTACTTCGCCCTGCTCCGACGCGGGCTCCGTGACGAGAACACTCCGATCGAGCAGCGCGTCGCGGCCGGGGTCCGCGCGGTGCGTGCGCTCTACCCGGAGGCGTGCATCAACGCGATGCTGATCGCACACGGTGCCCTCGTCGTCGTCCACGCCCGGGGGACGGTCCGCCCGCCACTGCACCGGTTCGCCGAGCGCGGGTTCGACCGCGGATCGCTGCCCCGCGGGCACGACGACGGGTACGACGTCCTGTGGACCACGGTGCGGGAGTCGGGCGCGCGCGTCGTGGCGACCACGGGCGTCGACACGACCACGTGGCAACGGCTGGAGGACGACACGGTCCACGCCTTCGCGGCGGAGGGCGGCGTCCGCTCGGCACCCATCCCGTCGTGATCGCAACCGTCAGAGAACCGTCAAGGAACGCGCCTAGCTTCAGGGTCGTCCCGTCGTTTCCCTCCCGGAGCTCTCCGATGCCCCAGTCCGATCCCTCCGTCCTGCGCCGCGCCGGCGGCCGCGCGGCGATGACCACGCTGGCCACGGCCGCGATCCTGCCGGCCGTGGCGGTCGCGGTCGTCGAGACGTCGATCTACCTCGCGTCGGTCGACCTGCGGATCCGGAACCAGCCGCGGTGACCATCGGCCGGCGCGCCATGGTGGGCCGGATCGTGCCTGCTCTGGCGCGTCGGATCCGGCCCGCGCCGGGTGGGGAGCGGCGTCACCGCCGCTCACCCACCGTCCCGGGAGCGGCGTCAGGCCCGCCGGTACATCCGGGTGGTGAGCGGCACGAACACCAGCGTCAGGACGGCCGCCTCGCCGAGCACCAGGCCGATGTCACCCGCGTCCGCCGTTCCGCCCAGCAGGCCGCGCACCGCGGTCACCAGGTGCGACACCGGGTTGAGGTCCACCATCGACTCCAGCACCGACGGCAACGTCGACGGGTCGACGAAGATGTTGCTGAGGAACACGAGCGGGAAGAGCGCCATGAACCCGGTGTTCATCACCGCGCTCGGCGAGCGCATCAGCAATCCGAGGGTGGTGAACACCCACGCCAGCCCGAACGCGAACAGCATCACCAGCGCGATCCCGCCGAGCACGCCCAGGACACCGCCGCCGGCCTCGAACCCGAGCGCGAACCCGACGATCACCGTGACCGACGCGGCGACGAGGTAGCGCACCAGGTCACCGACCGCCGCGCCGACCAGTGGGGCGGGGCCCCACACCGGCAGCGACCGGAACCGGTCCACCACGCCCTTGGTCATGTCGGTGTTGAGCGTCACCCCCGAGTACACGGTGGTGAACAGCACCGCCTGCACGAGGATCCCCGGCAGGATGAACTGCAGGTAGTCGTCGGTCGATCCGGCGACCGCGCCGCCGAAGAGGTACACGAACATCACCAGGAACAGCACCGGGGTGATCGTCACGTCCAGCAGCTGCTCGGGGACGTGACGGATCTTGCGCATGCTGCGCCCGGCGAAGGCCAGGCACGCGACGGGGGCGCTCACCCGCGGGGGGCGCTCGCCCGAGGCCAGCGCCGCGTGCAGCGCCACCTCGCTCGGCGTGGTCGAGGGCGTATCGGGGGATGTCGTCGCAGCGGTGCTCATGCCGCCACCTCCTCGGGGGTCTCGTCGGTCGCGGGACGGCCGGTGAGGGCCAGGAACACCTCGTCCAGGCTCGGCTGGCCCAGAGAGAAGCCGCCGATCGGGACGCCGGCGGCAGTCAGGGCGGAGATCGCCTCGGCGGCCTCCTCGGCGTCGGCGACCGGGGCGGTCAGGCCGACGGGGTCGGGATCGGGATGCACACTGTCACCGAGGCCGCGGGCGAGGATCGCCCGTGCCTCGTCTCGTCGCTCGGGATCCAGCACCCGCACGTGCAGCGCGCTGCGCCCGACCGACGCCTTCAGCTCGCCCGGGGTGCCCTCGGCGATCACCCGGCCGGTGTCGATCACGGCGATCCGCGATGCGAGCTGGTCGGCCTCGTCGAGGTACTGCGTGCAGAGCAGCACCGTCGTGCCCTGGCTCACCAGCGCACGGACGATCGCCCACACCTCGTTGCGCGACCGCGGGTCCAGCCCGGTGGTCGGCTCGTCGAGGAAGAGCAGGTCCGGGGTCACGACGAGGCTCGCCGCGATGTCGAGCCGGCGTCGCATGCCGCCCGAGTAGTTCTTCACCAGGCGGCTCGCGGCGGCGGTCAGACCGAAGGCCGTGATCAGCTCGTCCGCCCGGGCGGCGGCCTGGCGCCGCGAGTAGCCCAGCAGCCGCCCGAGCAGCTGCAGGTTCTCGTGACCGCCGAGCTCCTCGTCGACGGACGCGAGCTGCCCGGTCAGGCTGATCCTGCGGCGCACCGCGTCGGGCTCGTCGACGACGTCGTGGCCGAGCACGCGGGCGGTGCCGGCGTCGGGCCGCAGGAGCGTGGCGAGCATCCGGATCGTCGTCGTCTTGCCCGCGCCGTTGGGGCCCAGAACGCCGTAGACGGCGCCGGTGGGCACCTGCAGGTCGACCCCGTCGACGGCACGGGTGTCCCCGAACGCCTTGACCAGGCCGGTCGTCTCGATCGCGAGGTGGGGGGAGGAGGGCATCGGCGTCGCTTTCGTCGTGGTTCGTCGATGTTGACCGCCGGGTGGGTACGAACTCATCGGTCGCATCGGCGATCTTCGAGGTTCGAGTCCGAGCGGCCGCCGACGACGATGGAGGTTCAAGCCGGGTTGATGTCAAGGGCGTCCTTGACTCCCGGCGGCGCGCGGACGTCGAAGTGGAGCGATAGACCCGGCAGAAGCGGGTCGATCGCTCCACTTCGGTTCGCCCCGCGCCGCTGCCGCCGCATCCGGTGGGCGTGGCGGTCACCGGGGTCGGGCAGCCGCCCGGTGACCGGCTGGCGGTACCCTTGGGCGTTCATGGCGGAGACGCACACCACCGGGGACGGGACGACGATCGAGAGCGCCGAGGTGGCCCGCCGACGGCAGGCGCTCCAGGCCGTCCGGCAGTGGGGCGACCCGGTCCTCAAGGCCACCGCGCGCGAGGTCGACCGGTTCGACGACGCGCTCCGCGTCGAGCTCGACACGATGGGCCGGCTCATGCACGACGCGCACGGCGTCGGGCTCGCCGCCAACCAGGTCGGCACCCTGCACCGCGTGCTCGTCTACGCCGTCGACGGTGGCGAGGGCCCGGTCCGGCGGCTCGTCAACCCGCGGATCACCTGGATGGGCGAGGAGACCGAGGTCGGCAACGAGGGCTGCCTGTCGCTGCCCGGCGTGCAGGTCGACGTCGAGCGCGCCGTGCACCTGCGGGTGTCGGCGGTCGACGACGCCGGGTCGCCGATCGACGTTGAGGCGTCCGGGTTCGAGGCCCGGATCATCCAGCACGAGATCGACCACCTGGACGGCATCCTCATCCTCGACCGCACCTCGCGCGACCAGCGCAAGCGGGCGCTGAAGGAGCTGCGCGCCCGGATGGCCGAGGACTGACCGGCCGATGGCCGCCCCCCGCACCGTCTACCTCGGCACGAGCTGGTTCGCCGCCGACGTCCTGCGTCGGCTCGTCGACGCCGGCCACGCCCCGGCCCTGGTCGTCACCCGACCGGACCGCCCCGCCGGCCGCGGCCGCAAGCTCACCCCGCCCGCGGTCGCCGACGCCGCCCGCGAGCTCGACCTGCCGCTGACCCAGCCGGACCGTCCCGAGGACGACGCCGACCGGATCGACGCGCTGGCCCCGGACGCCCTGGTCGTCTGCGCCTACGGGGCGATCATCCGCGAGCCGCTGCTCTCCGCCCGGCCGCTGCTCAACGTCCACCCGTCGCTGCTGCCCCGCTGGCGGGGCGCCGCGCCCGTCGAGCGGGCGATCATGGCCGGCGACCGCGAGACCGGCGTGTCGATCATGGCGCTCGTCGAGGAGCTCGACGCCGGGCCGGTGTACGCGCAGGAGGCCGAGCCGATCGCGCCCGACGACACCTACGGCGACCTCGCGCCGCGCCTCGTCGACCTGGGGGCCCGCATGCTCGTGCGGATCCTCGACGCCGGCGCGTCGCAGGACGGTGGCCTCGCCGCGCTCACCGCCACCCCGCAACCCGACGACGGCGTGACGTACGCCGAGAAGATCGTCGCCGCCGACCGCGACCTCGACCCGGACGCGCCCGCGCAGGTCCGCCACGACCACGTGCGGGCGCTGACGCCACACATCGGCGCCCGCCTGCGCCAGGACGACGGCGCCGTCCTGGGGGTCCGTCGCACCCGCCTGACCGACGCGGGCGAGCTGGAGCTCGTCGAGGTGCAGCCGCCCGGCGGACGACCGATGGCCTACGACGACTACCTCCGCGGCCGGGGCGCCCGGTGAGCGACGGACGTCGGCCTGGCGGCGGCCGGTCGCGTGACGGTCGGCCCGGCGGCCGTCCGGACGGCGCTCGACGTGGACCCGGACGCGCGTCCGGTCCGGGCCGAGGCCCGGTAGGTGACCGCCCCGCCGGTGACGACGCCCGCCCCGGCCGCCGCGGCGGCCCGCCCGTCCGTCCCGCCGACGACCGCGCGGGGGCGGCACGGCGCGCCGCGCACGAGGTGGCGCTGCGGGTGCTGCGCGACGGGGCGTTCGCCGACCGGGCGCTGCACGGCGTCGCCAAGGACCTCGACCCGCGCGACCGGGCGCAGGCCAAGCGGCTCGCGTTCGGGGTCGTCCAGCGCCGCTTGACCCTCGACCACCTCATCGGCCGGCACGTCAAGCGCGACCTGGACGCCGAGGTGCGGATCGCCCTGCACGTCGGGCTGTACGAGCTGCTCTTCAGCGACGGCGTGCCCGACCGCGCGGCGGTGAGCTCCGCCGTCGAGCTCGCCAAGCCCAACGCCGGGTTCGCGCTCGTCAACGCGGTGCTGCGCGCCGTCATCGTCGAGCGGGACCGGCCCGAGGGCCTGGGCCTGCCCGCCGACGACACGCCCGAGGGCGCGGCCGTCCGGCACAGCCATCCCGAGTGGCTCGTCCGCCGCTGGTGGACGTGGCTGGGGCCCAACGCCACCCGTGCGCTGCTCGCCGCCGGCAACCGACCGACCGACCTCGTCCTGCGCGTCAACACGATCAAGGCCGGGGCCGACGGGCCGTGGCCCGACGTGCCCGGCGAGCCGTTCGACCCCGAGCTGCCCGAGGCGCACCGCGTCGACGGTCCGCTCGACGTCGTCGCGCACCCGCTGTGGAACGAGGGCCGGTTCGTCGCGATGTCGCGCGGGTCGATGATCGTGGCCCGCACCGTCGACCCGCAGCCCGGCGAGCGGGTGCTCGACCTGTGCGCGGCCCCTGGCGGCAAGACGACCCACATGGCGGCGCTCATGGGCAACCGCGGTGAGATCGTCGCCGTCGAGGCGCACAAGGCGCGCGCCCGCGCGCTCGAGCGCACCTGCCGCCGCACCGGCGCCGACATCGTCGACGTCCGCCACGCCGACGCGCTCGAGATCGACCTGCCCGCCGGATCGTTCGACCGTGTCCTCCTCGACGCGCCCTGCTCCGGCCTGGGGACGCTCTCCTCGCACCCCGACCTGCGCTGGCGGGTGCAGGAGAAGGACCTCGCCGAGCTCGCCCGGTTGCAGGCGCGCCTGCTGGCCGTGGCGGAGCGGGCGCTGAAGCCCGGCGGACGGCTCGTCTACTCCGTCTGCACGCTCAACCCGGGGGAGGAGCGCGTCGCCGACGGCGCGGTCCGCCGCCTGCTGCCGCACCGCGACCGCACCGACGGCTTCTACATCGCCGCCCGCGACGCCTGAGCGATCAGGACCCCGGGACCCGCTGGCCGCCGATCTCGACGATCTCGTAGTGACCGCGGTCGTCCTCGACCTTCGTCACCTCGATCGTCACCGGCAACGTCTGGCCGGTGCCGCGGGCCTGGCAGGTCATGCGGGCGCCGACCTCGCCCTTCAGGTCGTCGGGGCAGTCGACGGACTCCGCGCCCTGCAGCGCCGGATGGTCGGCGAGCTGCTTCTCGACGTCCTCGCGCGGCACGGACTTGCCGCCGCCGACGACGCCGATCACGACGATGACGACGATCGCGATGAAGATGCCGATCCGGACCTTCGTCGAGCCGAGCTTGGCGAGGATCGCCTTGGCCCCCGTCGGGGCGGCGTCGTCACCGGCCGGGGGCGGGGGAGGCGGGGGCACCGCCGATCCGCCGATCCCCAGCCGCGCGTCCGCCGCCGGGCGCGACGCCGCGACCGGCGGGGTGACGATCTCGCGGGTGGCGTCCTGGGCCGGGGCCGCGGGCGGCGTCGGAGCGGGGGCCGCGGGGGCGGGAGCGTCCGGGATCGACGGCGTCGCGATGACGCGGGTGGCGTCGGGATCGTCGGCGGGAGGGGCACCCGCACCGGTCCGCGGCGCGGTCGGATCACGGTCGTCGGACGACGATCCCGAGGGCTCCGCTGGCGCCGCGGGCGGGGTGGCCGGGGTGGACGGGGGCGGGATCCGGTACTCGGCGGTCTCGGGCAGGTCGGACGACGGGGGCTCCGGGCGCATGCGCCAACGGTAGGCGACCGGGACGTCGACGGCGACCCCCGCCCGGGTGAAGCCCGGCCGCGGCGGGGCGGTAGGGCCACGCCGACCGTCGATCCGGGCCCGTCGGCGGTGGCGACCCGGCCCGTCCGGGGGCCGACCCGCACCGGTCGGCGGGCGCGTCACGCCCGCGGGATACGATGCGCCCGATGCGATTCGCGCCCGGGGCCACCGTGGAGGGATACCGCGTCGACGAGCTCCTCGGCCGCGGCGGGATGGGCGTCATCTACCGGGCGACCCAGCTCGCGCTCGACCGGACGATCGCGCTGAAGGTCGTCGCCCCGGAGCTCGCCGGGACCGACGCGTTCCGCGAGCGGTTCAAGCGCGAGGCGCGGCTCGCCGCGGCGCTCGACCACCCGCACGTCGTCCCGATCTACGAGGCCGGCGAGGTCGACGGCGAGCTGTTCCTCGCGATGCGGTTCGTCGACGGCCGCGACCTGGCGTCCGTCATCCGGGCCGAGCGTCGCCTCGACCCCGAGCGCGCCGTCCGGATCGTCGAGCAGACCGCGTCGGCGCTCGACGCCGCCCACGCCCGCGGGCTCGTCCACCGCGACGTCAAGCCGGCCAACGTCCTGCTCGAGGACCGGCCGACCGGCGAGCACGCCTACCTCACCGACTTCGGGCTCGTCCGCGCGCTCGACGAGGGCGAGCGGCGGCTCACCGGCACCGGCACGTTCATGGGCAGCGCCGACTACGTGTCGCCCGAGCAGATCCTCGGATCGCCGACCGACGCCCGCAGCGACGGGTACGCCCTGGCGTGCGTCCTGTACGCCGCGCTCACCGGGGTCCCGCCGTTCCGTCGCGACACCGAGACCGCGACGCTCACCGCGCAGGTCCGCGAGCCCCCGCCCGCGGTGTCGGCGACCCGACCCGAGCTCGGCGGACGGTTCGACGGGCTGCTCCGCCGTGCGCTGTCCAAGGTGCCCGGCGACCGGTACCCGACCTGTGGGGCGCTCGCCGCCGCGGCGCGGTCCGCGCTGCGCGAGCACCCGGCGATCGCGACCGCGCCGGCGCCCACCGGGACCGACGCCGACGAGACGATCGTCCTGGGGCCGTCGGCGACCGGGCCGGTCGCCCGCACCGAGCCGACCGGCGCCGGGCCGACGGTCGACCCCGGCGTCGGGGACCGGCCCGCGGACGCCGCGCCGTCGCCGCCCGACCCGGCGGCATCGCCCGACCCGGCGCCGCTCGCGGACCCGGCGGCGCTCGACGTCGACGCGACGATCCGCACGTCGACCGCCGGCGGCGTCGACGGCCCGCAACCCGACGACGACGCCGACCGTACCCGCATCGACCTCGTCGTCCCGCCGGGCGGCCCGGTCGCGCCCGCCGGTCCGCCCGCGGTCGACCACGCCGGCGCCGCGGCCGCCGCGGCCGTCCCGACCCCACCGCGCGCCGCCGTCCCGACGCGCCCCCCGGCCCACGACGCCACGCCGGTGCGCCCCGTCCGCACCGCGCCGCCCCCGCCGCCGTCGTCCGGCGGGGCGGGCGGGGCGGGCGGGGGGCGACGTCGCCCGCGGTGGGTCCTCCCGGCCGTGGGGGTCGTCGCGGTCGCGGCCGCCATCGGAGGCGGGCTCTACGCGGGCGGGGTCATCGGCGGGGGCACCACGACGACGGTCGTCGTCATGCCCCCCGAGCCGGACGGCCGCGCCCGCGACGGCGAGTACATCGGCCAGACGACCGCCGGCCAGACGCTGCGGTTCACCGTCGTCGAAGGCGAGATGCGGGCCGGGTCGACGCGCGCCCGGTTCACCTGCACCGACACCACCACCGGGGCCCGGAGCGAAGCCGACCAGGACCTGTCCGTCGACCCCGGCACCCGTGCCCGGCTCGACGACGACGGCCGGTTCGAGGACCGCACGAGCCTGCCGGCCCAACGGTCGCTGTTCAGCGGTCAGGTGGCCCCGGACGGCAGCGCCCAGGGGGTCATCGTCAGCGAGTACACCACCGACGGCGCGACGGCGACCCCGGACGGCGGCACCCACTGCACCACCGGCGAGCTGCGCTGGACCGCACGTCGCGAATGAGGTGACGCAGGGCCCCTCGTCGGGTGACCGGTGACGGTCGGACCGTGCGTTAGAGTCGCCACCGTACACGGGCCGACGGCCCCCGGTGACGAGGAACGCAGATGCAGCAGGCGACACCACCGAACGCGGGAGGCCTCCAGGGACTGGGGGCCTCGACGGGGTTCACCCCGCGCGCGTTCCAGCTCCGCGCCGGAGCGCTCGTCGGGGCGCTCATGGTGCCGCTCATCCTGCTGCTGCCCGCGTCGGGCGCCGGCGGCGCCCTCGCCGCCCAGCTCCGTCAGGCCGGACGCGAGACGAGCTCCAGTGGCTGGGCGTCGGCGTCGAGCGTCGACATCGTCATGGTGCTCGTCGCCGCGGGCATCGCGGCCCTGCTGTTCCTCGAGCTCCAGCAGCCCCGGTCGCGCGAGTGGCTGCTCGGCACCGCCGCGCTGGCGTTCGTCCTCGTCGGCCTCTCGTGGCCCGAGACCCGCGGGTCCGGCTCGCTCGGGGTCGGCCTGCGGTTCGGGGCCTACCTCCAGCTCGTCTGGGCGATCGCGATCGCCGCGTCGCTCGTCCTGGCGGTCCGCGATCCCACCCCGCGCGGCGCGGTCACCGGACCGCTGTTCCAGGGCCTGGGCGGGGGCGCCGCGCCCGCGGCGCCGGCCCCGTCCGCGCCGACGGGCGTCCCGGCGGCCCCCGCGCCCGTCGCGCCGCCCGTCGCCCGGCCCGCGACCGCGGCGGCCGCCGACGACGACGACGGGGCGACCCGGGTCGACGGTCCCGCCGGAGGCGGCGCGGTGCCGCGCCTGGACGCCGGGTGGTACGCCGACCCGCAGGGCGAGAAGCGCCTGCGGTACTTCGACGGCGCCACGTGGACCAACCACACCGCGGACTGATGGCCCACATCGCGCTCCGGGTCCTGCAGGGACCGGCCGCCGGCTCAGACATCCCGGTCGACGGCGCCCTCGTCGTCGGTCGCGCCGCGACCGGCGACGGCGCCCTCGGGGGCGACGACCTGCTGTCGCGCCGCCACGCCGAGATCGCCGTCGACGGCCCGCTGCTGCGGGTCACCGACCTAGGGTCGACCAACGGCACGTTCGTCGGCGAGCGGCGGATCGACGGTCCGACGACGATCGCCGTCGGCGAACGCCTCCGCGTCGGCGGCACGACCGTGGAGGTCGTCCTCGTCGGCGCGCCCGACGACGCCGCGCCGACCGACGTCCGCCTGCGCCCCGCGGCCCCCGATCCGGCTCCGGCGCCGCGCGCCGAGCCCGCGGTCGCGGCGGCCGCACCGGCCCCACCGATCCCGGCGCCGCCCCCACCGGACGCCCCGGCGCGCGTCGCGGCGGTCGCGCCCGGGGCCGCCGCCCCGGTCGCCCGTGCGTCCGGTGGCACGCCCCCGGCGTCCGCCGACCTGCCGTCCGGGTCGGCGCGCGAGCACGGGGCCGCGAGCATCGTCGTCGACGGTCGACGGATCCCGCTGCCCGACGGCGGCTACGTCGTGGGACGCGACCCGGCCGCCGACCTCGTCCTGTCCGACGACCGCACGTCGCGCCGTCACGCCCGGATCGACCGCGACGCCGGCGGCGGCTGGTACGTCGTCGACCTCGGCTCGAGCAACGGCACGCTGCTCGACGGCGAGCGGCTGCACGGCGAGTCGCGGTGGCTCGACAACGGCGACACGGTGCAGATCGGCGGCAGCACGCTGCGGTTCCTCACCGAGGGCGCGGCGCCACAGCACTCGGTCGTCATCGCCGACGCGCCACGCCAGAGCGTCCTGCTGGCCACCCGCATCAGCATCGGGCGGGACCCGGCTGGGACGATCGTCCTCGACGACCCGAACGTCTCGCGTAACCACGCCGAGGTCGCCCTGCAGGGCGGCACGTACGTCCTGCGCGACCTGGGGTCCCGCAACGGCACCCGCGTCAACGGCGAGCCGGTCACCGAGGTCGCGCTGCGCGAGGGCGACGAGATCGGCATCGGCCCGTTCCGGTTCGTCTTCGACGGCAACACCCTCGTCGCGCGCGACGACCGTGGATCGCTGCACCTCGATGCCGAGGGCCTGGGGATGGAGGTCCCCGGCAAGCGGATCCTCGAGCCGGTCACCCTGCAGATCCGGCCGGGCGAGCTCTTCGCGATCATCGGCGAGTCCGGCGCGGGCAAGTCGACGCTGCTCAAGGCCCTGGCCGGGGTCACCGACCCGACCGAGGGCGCCGTCCTCGTCAACGGCGAGCCGATCGCCGGTCGCGTGGCGGAGATCGGCTACGTCCCCCAGGACGAGATCGTCAGCCCGCTGCTCACCGTCCGCGAGTCGCTCGAGTACGCCGCCCGACTGCGACTGCCGGAGGACTCCAGCCCGGCCGAGATCACCGCCGCCGTCGACGGGGTCATCGCCGAGCTCGCGCTCGAGAAGCACGCCGACACCCGCGTGGCGGCCCTGTCGGGCGGTCAGCGCAAGCGGGCCGGCGTCGGCGTCGAGCTCGTCAACAGCCCCGGGCTGCTCTTCCTCGACGAGGCCACCACCGGCCTCGACCCGGGCCTGGAGCGGCGCATGATGGAGCTCATGCGCAGCCTCGCCGACCGGGGCCGGGCGGTCATCACGATCACCCACGCGACGAAGAACCTCAACCTCTGCGACCGCGTCGCGATCATGGGCCGCGGCGGGGTGCTGTGCTTCATCGGCGCGCCCGCCGACGCGCTGCGGTTCTTCGGGGTGGAGGAGGCCGACGGGATCTACGACGCCCTCGACACCACCCCGGCCCGCGAGTGGGCCGACCGGTTCCAGGCGCTGCGCGCCCGCGGCCAGGTCGAGGCCGCGCCCGCCCCGGTGCCGCGCCGCCAGGCGACGGCCCGCCGACCGCGGGCGCTGCAGCCGCAGCTCCGGGTGCTCGTCGAGCGCTACTCCACGATCTTCCGCCGCGACAAGCGCGCGCTGATGATCCAGCTCGCGCAGGTCCCGATCCTCGCGGTCTTCGTCGCCGCGCTCGCCGGGGGCGACGTGTTCGCCACCGACCGGCCCGAGGGCGGCGACCCGGGGATGACGAACACCCTGTTCTTCCTCGCGTTCCTCCCGGTGTTCTTCGGCGTCGCGTCGGGCGCGCGCGAGATCATCAAGGAGCGCGCCGCGTTCGTCCGCGAGACCGCGGTCGGGGTGCGGATCGACGCCTACCTGCTGTCCAAGGGCATCGTCCTCGGGGCGCTCGCCGCGGTCCAGGCGACGGTCCTCGTCGTCATCGTGCTCGCGGTGCGCCAGCTGCACGGCGGGATCGAGCAGTACCTCGGCCTGTGGCTGCTGCTCGTCGGCGTCGGCTGGGCGGGCGTCGCGTTGGGCCTCCTCGTCTCGTCGCTCTCCACGAGCGAGAACCAGGCGACGAGCCTCATCCCGCTCGTCCTCGTGCCGCAGCTCATCTTCGGCGGCGCGATCCGACCGTTCGGGCAGCTCCCCGACCCGATGCAGTGGATCGCCGCGATCGTCCCCGCCCGGTGGGGCTTCGCCGGGGCCGGCGGCACGATCGACGCCGACGGACGCCTGGGCGCGGTCCCGGCGGTCGTCGACCCCAACACTGGCGTCCAACGCCCGTCCGAGGGCTTCGCGTCGCTGCAACGGTTCGGCGAGGACTTCTTCTCGCTCGCGTGGCCGGTGTCGATGCTCATCATGGGCGCGTTCGTCATCGGGTTCGGGTTCATCACCCACAGGGCGCTGACGCGACGCAGCCGATGAGCCTCCCCGCCGCCCCGCATCCCGACGCCGGGCGGCGGCGGTCGACCTGCGCGATCTGGGGCGGGGCCACGGTCACCGTCCTCGTCCTGCTCGTCGTCGTCGCGCAGCTCGTGGTCCCCGGGATCGCGTCGCGGGTCGTCGAGGACGAGCTGCGCAGGTACGGCGACGTGCGCTCCGTGTCGGTGTCGTCGTTCCCGGTGTGGGAGCTGCTGTCGGCGCGGATCGACGCGGTCGAGATCGACATGGGGGAGACCCGCGACCGGCCGTCGGACGGCACGGCGGCGGCCGGACCGCGCGTGCGGGCGGCCGCGATCGACCTGCCGCAGCCCGGCGCGGTCCGCGACCGGGGGCGCGAGCTCGCCGACCTCATGCTCCGCACCCGCAAGGTCGAGCGGGTCGACGCGAGCGCGACGCGGTTCACCACCGGCGACGTCGTCGTGCAGGACGTGCGGATCACCAAGCGGGGGGACCGGATCACCGCCGCGGGCTCGATCTCGCTCGAGGACGTCCAGCGGGCACTGCCGGCGGCGCTCGGGCTCACCGCGTCCGCCGACGGCGACCGCCTGGCGATCACCGGCCAGTACCGGCTGCCGCTGGGCGTCACGACGACGGTGCGCGCCCGCGTGGCGGTCCACGAGGGCGGCCTGGTGCTCGAGGCCGGCCTGCCGTTGAACCAGGCGTTCCGGGTGCCGGTGTTCGCCGACGACCGGGTGACGGTGCTCGGCGCGCGCGAGACCCCGTGCGCCCCGCGGTTCTGCTTCGAGATCGCCGCCCGGTTGGACGGGTGAGGACCGCCTGCACGACGGCTGGCGGGAACGTCGAGACGACCCTCTAGAGTGGCGGCATGGAGGTCGACCTTGGTCTCGCCTGCCCCGCCTGTCGGGAGCCCTGGCTTCGGCCGACGAACCTCCCGGGCCGCTATCGGTGCGTGAACTGCCTGTCGCGGTTCGAGCTCCGGTCGGTGTGCCCCAACTGTGGCGAGCACTCCACGATCGTCCGCATGTCCCGCACCGCCACGATGGCCTGCAACCAGTGCGGGTCGTCGATGCTCGTGCAGGTGTAGCGCGGACCGGCTCGCGGGACCGGGCTCGGCCGGGCGACTCCGGGGAGCGCGTTCGCCGCCCACCCCACGTTCCCGCCTCCGCAGACGGGCCACGGCCCCGGCGGGCTACCCTTGCCCGGTGAGCGCCGCCGATCCCCGCCTCGACCGTCTGAGGGGCATCGCCCCGTCGATCCTCGCCGCCGACTTCGGCCGGTTGCGCAGCCAGGTCGAGGAGACCGTGGCCGCGGGGGCGACGGTCATCCACGTCGACGTCATGGACGGCCACTTCGTGCCGCCGATCACGATGGGGCCGCTCGTCGTCGACGCGCTCAAGGGGATCGACGCGCTGCTCGACGTCCACCTCATGGTCGAGCGGCCCGAGCGGCACCTCGCGGACTTCGCCAAGGCCGGGGCGGACGTGCTGAGCGTCCACGCCGAGGCGACCCCGCAGCTGCAGTACGCGCTGGGCCTCGCCCGCGAGCTCGGGGCCCTCGCCGGCCTCGCGGTCTGCCCCGGCACCCCCAACGACGTCTACGTCGAGAACGCGGCGAAGGTCGACATGGCGGTCTGCATGACCGTCAACCCCGGGTGGGGCGGCCAGAGCTTCATCCCCACGTCGCCCGACAAGGTCCGTCGGATCGCCGAGCGCGTCGCCCCCGGCACCGCGATCCAGGTCGACGGCGGGGTCGACCTGTCGACGATCGGGACCTGCGCGCAGGCGGGCGCGACGGTCTTCGTCGCCGGGTCGGCCGTCTTCGGCAAGGACGACCCCGGCCAGGCCGTCCGCGACCTCGCGGCCGCCGCCGAGGTCGCCGCCCGGGGCGCCACCGCCGTCTGACGCGGCGGATCGGCGTTCCGGCGCGCCGCGCGGCGCACGAGGGCGCCCCCGACCGCCGGCCGTCGTGCGGATCGCCTACCGTGCGGACGTCCACCGTCCGTGAACGGTTCGTGACCGGGCGTCGGGAATGTCCCCGAGCGCCTGGGGGATGGCCCCCGGATCACGTGATTCCGGGCGTGGCCTGTGCTTGGGTGACGACCATGAGCACCGAGATCGTCAGCGCCGTCGAGCTGCGCAAGACCTACGGCGAGGGCGACACCCGCGTCGTCGCGCTCGACGGCCTGAGCGTCGGGTTCGCGTCGGGCGGCCTCACCGCGATCATGGGGCCGTCCGGGTCGGGCAAGTCGACGCTCATGCACTGCGTCGCCGGCCTCGACCGGGCCGACTCCGGCACCGTCACCGTCGACGGCGTCGACCTGTCGGGCCTCGACGACCGGCGACTCACCGAGCTGCGGCGCGACCGGATCGGGTTCGTCTTCCAGGCGTTCAACCTGCTGCCGGTCCTCACCGCCGAGGAGAACATCGTCCTGCCGCTGACGATCGCCGGTCGCACCGCCGACGCCGACTGGCTCGAGCAGCTCATCGCCACCGTCGGCCTGGGCGACCGCCGCCACCACCGGCCGAGCGAGCTCTCCGGCGGACAGCAGCAGCGGGTCGCGGTCGCCCGGGCGCTCGCCAGCCGGCCGGCGGTCGTGTTCGCCGACGAGCCGACCGGCAACCTCGACTCGCGATCGTCCGAGGAGGTCCTCGGCCTGCTGCGCCGCGCGGTCGACGAGTTCGGGCAGACCGTCGTCATGGTCACCCACGACGCCCACGCGGCGTCGTTCGCCGACCGGCTCATCGTCCTGAAGGACGGGGCGATCGTCCACGACGGCCCCGCCGGCGGATCGGACGACGTCCACGCCCGCCTGCAGGCCGCGTCCGACCCCACCGCCCACTGATGCGCACCCTGCTCCTGCGCTCGCTGCGGGCCCGCGCCGGGCGCACGCTCAAGACGTCGCTCGCCGTCGTCCTCGGGGTCGCGCTCATCGCCGGCACCCTGATCTTCACCGACACGATCAACCGCACGTTCGACGAGATCGGCGAGACGAGCTACCGCGGCGTCGCGGTCGTCGTCACCCCGGCGCTGCCGCCGGGCACCCCCGACTCCGACTCCGACGACGACGGACGCGCGCTCCCGCGGACGCTCGCGCAGCGGGTCGCCGACGCGCCGCTCGTCCGCGACGCCCGCGGCCAGATCGAGGGCACCGCGCTCGTGTTCGAGCGCGACGGTCGCACCCGCATCGGCGGGCAGGGCCCGCCCTCGATCCTCCTGTCGACGCTGCCCGACGGCTACGGCGCGATCTCGTACACCTCGGGACGTCCGCCGACCGGCGGCGACGAGGTCGCCTTCGACGCCGACACCGCCGAGAAGGCCGAAGCCCGCGTCGGCGACACCGTCCACGTCCAGGGCGAGGGCCCGCGGCGGGCGATGCGCCTCGTCGGCATCGTGCAGCTCGGCGACGGCTCGACGTCGTTCGGCGGCGCGACGCTGACGTTCGCCGCGCCCGAGACCGCCGCCGAGCTCGCCGGTCGTAGCGACGACCGCTACTACTCCGAGATCCTCGCGATCGGACAGGAGGGCGCGTCCGACGACGAGGTCGCCGCGAGCGTCCGTGCCGCCGTCGGCGACGCGGGCACGGTGCGGACCGGTCAGGCCCAGGGCGACCAGCAGGCCCAGGACATCAAGGACGCGATCGCGTTCCTCCCGACGATGCTCCTCGTCTTCGCCGGGATCGCGACGTTCGTCGGATCGTTCCTCATCTTCAACACGTTCTCGATCACGATGGCGCAGCGCCAGCGGGAGTTCGCGCTGCTGCGGGCGCTCGGCGCCGACCGCCGCCAGGTGCGGGTCATGGTGACGGGGGAGGCCCTGACCGTCGGGATCATCGGGGCGGTCCTCGGCATGGCCGGCGGGTTCGTCGTCGCGCCCGGCATCCGCGCGCTGCTCGAGGGCTTCGGCGCCGACATGCCGTCGACCGCGACGGTGTTCGCCGGGCGCACGATCGTCGTGAGCCTCGTCGTCGGCCTGCTTGTGACCCTCGTCGCGAGCTGGGCGCCCGCCCGCCGGGCGACCCGGGTGGCCCCGATCGAGGCGCTGCGCGACGCCGCCGCGCCCCCGGGCCGCGGGGCGGTGCGGCGTGGGCCGGTCGTGGTCGGAGCGATCGCCGGGACGCTCGGCGCGGTGGCGGTCCTGCTGGCCGTCGTCGCCGGGGCGAGCACCGGGGTCGCGGGGATCGGCGCGGGGCTCCTCGTCCTCGGCGCGATCCTCGTGTCGCCGGCGCTCGTCGGGCCGCTCGCCGCGTCGCTGTCCCGTCCGTTGCGGTCGCTCTTCGGCCTGCCGGGACGGTTGGCGGGCGACAACGCCGCCCGCCAACCCGGCCGCACCGCGGTGACGTCGGGGGCGCTCATGATCGGCCTGGCGCTCGTCGTGTTCGCCACGGTGTTCGCCGCCGGCCTCAAGGACACGCTGCGCGGCGACATCGAGCGGGTCACCGGCGCGCCGGTCGTCATCCAGGAGGCGGACGGCGGGTTCAGCGGCCTGTCGCGCTCGCTCGTCGACGCCGTCGCCCGCGTGCCGGGCGTCGACGCGGCCGGCGGGGTCGGGTTCGGCCGGGTCGCCGTCGACGGTCACGGCAACGCCCCGGTCACCGTCATCGACGGTCGCGCGCTCGAGGAGGGCCTGGCCCGCCTGGAGCCCGTCGACGGCTCGGACGCCGCTCCCGGCGACCCGGGCGACGGTCGCGCCCACGTCACCGAGGGCACGGCCGACGACCTCGACCTGCGGTCCGGGTCGACGGTCGAGGTCACCGGCGTCAACGGCGAGCGCCGCACGTTGACCGTCGTGACCCTCGTCGAGGGCACCGCGTCGGCGGTCACCGGCATCGTCCTCAACGAGCGCACCGCCGCCGAGCTGGGGATCCGCGACCCGTACTTCGTCCTCGTCGACGGCGATCGCGACGCGATCGCCCGGGCCGTGGCCACCGACTACCCGGCGGCCGAGGTCCTGTCGCGCGACGACTGGATCTCGGACCAGGTCGGCCAGGTCGACCAGCTGCTGGGGCTCGTCTACGCCCTGTTGGCGCTGTCGATCGTCGTCGCGCTGTTCGGCATCGTCAACACCCTGGGCCTGTCGATCCAGGAGCGCACGCGCGAGTTGGGCCTGTTGCGCGCGGTCGGCGCGACGCGTCGCCAGGTCCGCCGGATGATCGCGCTCGAGGCGGTGATCACCGCCCTGCTCGGCGCGCTGCTCGGCGCCGTCCTGGGCTTCGTCCTGGCGGCCGCGGTCGGCACGACCCTCGACGGCTTCGCGGTGTCGGTCCCGATCGGCCAGATCGTCGTCCTCGTCGTGATCACGACGCTGCTGGGCGTGCTCGCCTCGCTCCGCCCCGCACGCCGCGCGGCCAACGTCGACGTGCTCGTGGCGATCGGGGAGGAGTAGGGCGCGAGGTGCGTCGGGGGCCGGCGGGTCGGCGGGTGGGGTCGGCCGGCGGGTGGGCGGGTCGGTCGGTCGCGGTGGTCTGGGACGGGGCGTCGGTCGGGGCGGGGCTCGGTGGGCGGAGATCGGGCCGGCGGTCCGGTTCGGGCAGGGACGGCCGGCCGGAGACCTTCCGGGCGGCGGTGGCCGGCACCCAGGCGTCGCTCAGGTGGCGAACCCGACGCGCGTCAGGAGGGTGCGCCATCTTGACGTCGCAAGCCGACGGTCAGGCGGCGCACCGCTCACGCGAACGGCGGGCGATCCACATCAGCGTCGCGTGGGGTGGCGCTCCGGCCGGACCATCGCTCCGTCCGCCGTTGTCCGCCCACCCTCATGGCCCTCGCGCGGCCCCGACCCCTGCGGCACGCGTCCCCCGCGCCGCGCCGCGCCGCGCCGCGCCGGTCTCCGGCCCCCGGGTCGCGCCGCCGCTCACCCTCGGTGCGCGTCGCCGGTGACCGGTCGACGGAAGACGACGGCGAGCATGCCGCAGAGGAGGAACGTCGCGGCGGCGTAGCCGACCTCGGCGCGCAGCAGCGCGTCGTCGCCGAACGGGCCGACGAGCATCCAGACGACGAACGCGAGGCCCGCCACGAGCCATGCGGCCGCCGCCGTCGGGGCATGGCCTCGGGCGAGGGCCGCCTGGTTGAGGGTGCCGGCGGTGAGGTGGGCGCCCATCCCCACGGCGACGATCGCCAGGCCGCCGACCGGGGGCTCCTGGCCGGCGAAGAGCAGCGGCATGATCCAGCCGCCCAGGACGAGCAGGCCGACGGCGACCGATCCCGCGAACGCGGCGATGTAGACGATCGCCTTGCGGATCGCCGCCGCGATCTCGTGCGCCGACCCGGTCGCCACGAGCGCCGCGAAGTGCGGCAGCAGCGTCGTCTGGATCGCCTGGAAGAGCTGCAGCGGCGCGCGGGTGACGAGCAGCGCGCTGAAGATCACCGCCGCGACCGCCTTGTCGGACGTCAGCAGCACCCCGGCGTTGACGAGCGTCTGCTCCCCGAGCTGGATCAACGCGACGCTCACGGCGAACGCCCCGCCGCGGCGCAGCGTGCGGTCCCCGGGCGACGACGCGCCACCGACCGGCACGACGCCGTCCGCCTCCCCGGCCTCGGCCATCCGCCGGGTCGTCGAGCGGATCGCCCACGGCACGAGGAGCAACGACGCCAGCGGCGCGGCGAGGATCCCGACCGCCACCGCGACCTGGCCGCTCGTGATCCCGATCAACGCGGCGATCGGGAAGAGGATCCGGGCGAGCGACTCGAAGAGCACCAGGCCGCCGTACAGGCCGAACCAGCCGTGACCGGCGACGAACCCGCGGGCGAAGTAGCTCGCCGCGTAGGCGACGCCGGCCCCGACGAGGAGCCAGAAGAGCTCGGGCGACCCCAGCTCGTCCTCGAGCGGCCCCCGGGCGACGAGCGCGACGACGACGAGGACGACCGCGAACGCCGTCTGGATGAGCAGCGGCTCGCGGAGCGACGGGTGCGCGTCGCCGCGGGCGCGGGCGGTCGCGATCGACCGCGACAGCAGCTGCTCCACCGGTCGGTACATCACCGACATCGCGGTGAAGAGCACCGCCCACATCGTCGCGATCTGGCCGTAGCGCTCCTGGCCGGTCGCGTCGTCGCCCAGGGCGTGCGACGCGACCGAGAAGAAGAGGAACGTCAGCAGCCCGGTCGACGCGATCCCCAACGACAGGATCCGCGCCCCGCTGCCGTAGGAGCGGGTGGAGGCCTCACGGCCCGATCGGGCCTCGTCGGCCTCCCGGTGCGGTGAGGGACCGTCGCCGGGGGCGGAAGGGACGCTCCCGGCCTGCGGGCCGCGCCCTCCGGGTCGGGCGACCGGGGTGGACCGACCCGCGTCGTCCGGGGGACCGGCGGACGGGTCGTCGGTGGGGCCCGCCACCACCGGCGAGACGCTCAGCCGCCGAGGCGGACGAGCAGCTGGGTCCAGGGGAACGGCGTGCGGGCCTCGACGACCTCGCCGTGCTGCGACAGCAACCGCTTGAACGACCGCGTCGACCAGTGGTTGAGGTGGCCGGGGGTGTTGCCCAGGTCCTTGATGTACGCACCGCGCGCCATGTTCACCGCCCGCCAGATCGGCTCGCGGGGGACCGACACGAGCAGCCACCGCTGCGCGACCCGGGCCATCTCGGCGACGGTGTGCTCGGGGTCCGGAACGTGCTCCAGGACCTCGATCGCCGTCGCGACGTCGAACTCGTCGTCGGCGAACGGCAGGTTCTCGGCCCGCATGACCCGGTACTCGAGGTTGGGGGCCTGACGTTGCTCCCACCCGGCCTGGATCGAGGGCTCCTCCAGGTCGATCCCGACGACGCGCCGGTCGCCGAGCTGCCGCGCCCACTCGTGGACGAGGACGCCCTCGCCGCAGCCGACGTCCAGCAGGCTCCGCGGGTCGGCGCGGGCGAAGAGGTCGCCCAGGTCGCGCTCGAACCCGGCCATGAGCCGCTTGACGACCGGGTTCGTCGACCCGTACTTGTCGTACGTGTTGCCGGTGATGATCCCGTCGTCGCTCGTGGTGACGTTGACGGGTCCGCCCGACGCGGCGGGGGAGACGGGCTTGTCGTTGGTGCTCACGGTCGGATCGCCTCGCGCTCGTCGGTGGTGGTGCCCGCAGCGGGCGGGTCGGGGACCGGGCCGGCCTGGGCGCCGGTCGTGGCCGGCTGGCCGGTGGGACGGTCGCCGGGCTCGTAGTGGCTCGGCGGGATGTTGAGCTCCAGCTCGATCCGGCGCACCCGCTCGAACACGCGCTGGGTGAGGATCCGCTGGCCGTGCAACAGGTCGCCGAGGACCGCGATCGCGCCGACCGTGACCGACGCCATGAAGAGCACGCCGCCGAAGATCAGCGACTGGACGTGGCCGGCGCCCTCGCCCTGGACCCACGACACGAAGTACCGCAGCCACGGGATGCAGGCGAGGAGGAAGAGGATCGCCGCGGCGGTCATGAAGACCCGCATCGGCTCGTACTGCGCGTAGATCCGGAAGATCGACACGGTGTTGCGCCGCACGTACGCCCACATCGACGGGAAGAGCCGCGACTCGCGGAGCTTCTCGTTCGTGTCGACCGGCACGTGCTTCGTCGCGACGAGGAGCTTGCCGGCCTGGATGAGCGACTCGAGCGTGTAGGTGAACCGCGACACGACGGCGAGCTGGATCGCCGCCTCGCGGTTGTAGGCGCGGAACCCGGACGTCGCGTCGGCGATGTCGGTCTCCGACGCGCGCCGCACGACCGCCGAGCCGAGCTTCTGCAGCCGCACCTTCAGCGGCGAGAAGTGCTCGATCTTCTCGACCTGCCGGTCGCCGACGACCATGTCCGCCTCGCCGCCGAGGATCGGCTGGACGAGCGCCGGGATGTACGACGCGTCGTACTGGTTGTCGGCGTCGGTGTTGACGATGACGTCGGCGCCGAGCTTGAGGCAGGCGTCGAGCCCGGCCTGGAACCCGGCGGCCAGGCCCTTGTTGTTCGTGAGCTTGACGATGTGGTCGACGCCGTGGTCGCGGGCGACCTGGACGGTGCGGTCGACCGACCCGTCGTCGATCACGAGCCACTCGACGGTGGAGAACCCGGGGACCTCGCGGGGGAGGTCGGCCAGGGTCAGAGGAAGGGTCTCCTCCTCGTTGAAACACGGGATCTGGATGATCAGCTTCATGGCTTCGCGAGGGTGGTGGCCCGCCCGGGACGTGGACGCCGCGGGGCTCGGCACGGTCGATGGTCACGCGGCGACCCACGCCGATCGACGACGACGATCGTCACGTCGAACCCGGTGAGTATTCCAGAGCCTCGCGACGCGGGCCGACCCCCTGCCGGATCGACGCCACCCGACGGTCGCGCGCACCCGGAGCGGGTCGGCGCCCCGCGGCCTGTCCGTACACTCGCCCGCGACGTGTCGACGCCCGACGCCCCCACGCCCGCCGAGGGCGGACGCCTGACGCGCCTCATCCCGGGGGCGGCGCTCGTCGCGCTCTGCGTCGGGTTGCTCGTCCTCTACGTCGCCTACCCGACGTACCCGAACTACGACAGCTACTACGGGCTGTTGTGGGCGCGGGAGCTGTGGGACGGGCAGCGCCCGGTTTTCGACGCGTTCCGGGCCCCGACGCAGCATCCGCTGTCGATCCTCTACGGGCTCGTCCTCGTCCCGTTCGGCACGGGCGCCAACCGGTTCCTCGTCGTCTGCTCGCTCGCGTCGATCGCCGCCCTGGCGGCGGGGATGTACCAGCTCGGCCGGCTGGCGTTCAACCGTCCGGTCGGCCTCGTCGCGGGCGCGCTCCTCGTCGTCAACTGGGACCTCATCCTGCTCGCGGTCCGCGGGTACCTCGACATCACATACATGGCGCTCGTCGTATGGGCGGCGGTGCTCGAGGTCCGTCGCCCGCGTCGCGGGGCGCTCGTCATGGCCATCCTCGTCATGGCGGCGCTGCTGCGGCCCGAGGCGTGGGTGCTGACCGGCCTCTACGGGCTGTGGATGGCGATCGCGCCGGGGCCGACCGCCCTGCCGCGCGCGATCGGGGACGTCGTCGCGGCGCTCCGGCCGGCGTTCACGCGGCGCGGCCTGGCCTGGCTCGCCGTCGGCATCGTCGCCCCGGTGGCGTGGATGGCCACCGACCTCGTCGTCACCGGCGACCCGCTCTACTCGCAGACCCACACGTCGGGGCTGGCCGAGGAGCTGGGACGCACCCGTGGCCCCCTCGAGATGCCGCTGACGACGTTCGCGTTCCTCAAGGGCATCAACGGGCTGCCGCTGTTCCTCGCCGGCCTCGTCGGCATGATCGGCGCGGCGATCGTCGTGCCGCGACGGATCGCGCTGCCGCTCGTCCTCTGGATCATCGGCATCGCGACGTTCCTCGCGATCGGCGTCGGCGGGTTCTCGGTCATCGACCGCTACCTGCTCGTGCCGGCCGTGCTGCTGCTCGTGTTCGCGGCGTTCGCGCTCGTCGGCTGGACGATGCTGCCCGGGGGCGGCCTACGGCGGGCGTGGAGCCTCCTGGCGATCCTCGCGGGCGTCGGCGTGGTGGTCGTCGGCGCCACCCGGATCAAGCCGGGCTCGATCGACAACGACCTGACCTTCCGCAGCGAGGCCCACGCCGACCTCTTCGCGGTCCTCGACGACCCCGCCGTCGACCGCGCCCGCCGCTGCGGACCGGTGTGGACCCCCAACCACAAGCTCGTGCCGGACGCGCGCTGGGCGCTCGACGCCGGGGCCGACGAGGTCCTGCCGCGGACGCTGCTGCGGTCGCTCAGCGAGCAGGAGCCGGGCGAGGTCGTCGACGACCAGAGCCCCGACCGCGCCGCCGCGCGCCGCGAGGTGCCGTCGGCGCCGGCCAAGGGCGCAGCGCCGACGAAGGGCGTGCTCATCGTCCCCAACAGCCGCCAGTCGCTGATCCGCCACGCGCTCGTCATCCAGCCGTTCGACCAGCCGGGCGACGCCGTGCCGTTGCCCGGGTTCCGCCGGATCGCGGTCGGCGAGTACTACGCCGCCTATGCCCGATGCTGATCGCCTGAGCCGACCGCCGCGCGGCCCGGGCGATCCCGGACCGTCCGGCCCGGCCTCCGCGCCGGACCCCGGGGACGACGACCTCCCCAAGGCCGCCGCGTGGGGTGGCGAGCTGCCCGGGTCGCTGCGGATGCGGTGGGGCATCGCGGTCGCGCTGCTCGTCCTCGGCGGCCTCGGGTTGCGGCTCTGGGGCATCCGCAACGGCCTGCCGTGGGCGTACAACGCCGACGAGAACGGGCACTTCCTGCCCCAGGCCGTCGGGATGTTCCGCGGCGACCTCAACCCGCACTACTTCATCAATCCGCCCGGGTTCACGTACGCCGTCCACCTGGGGCTGTGGATCCGGTTCGGCGGAGGCGAGGGCGTCTGGGACGCCTACGCCGCCAACCCCGGCGACGTCCTCCTCGTGGGTCGCACGGTCGCCGCGTTGCTGTCGGTGTCCGCGGTGGCGTTGATCTACCTGGCGGGGACGCGCCTGCTGGACCGTCACACCGGGATCCTGGCCGCCGGCCTGCTGTCGGTCGCGTTCCTGCCGGTCTTCTACGGGCACCTGGCGCTCAACGACGCGCCGCAGCTGGCCCCGATCGCGCTCGGCCTGTGGGCGTCGGCGGGCGTGCTGCGGCTGGGCCGCGACCGCGACTACCTCGTCGCCGGCCTGGCGATCGGCCTGGCCGCCGCGTTCAAGTACACCGGCGGGATCGTGCTGCTGCCGCTCGTGGCCGCCGCGGCGATCCAGGCGGCCGCGCCCGGCGGGCGGATCCCGGCGCTGCGCGGGATCCTGCTGGCGCTGCTGACGTTCGTGCTGGGGTTCATCGCCGCCAACCCGTACGCGCTGCTGGCGTTCGACGACTTCTGGTTCGGGATCTCGTTCCAGTCCGAGGCGGCGGGCGAGACCACGGTCAGCAAGATCGGCAGCACGCACGATCACGCCCTGCCGTTCTACATCTGGACGGTCACGTGGGGCCTGGGGGTGGTGCCGCTCATCGCGGCGATCGGGTCGCTCGTGCCGCTGTGGCGCGACGACCGTCGGGTGCTGCTCGTCCTCGCCCCGGCGCCGCTGCTGTTCCTGCTCTTCATGAGCTCGCAGGGCCGGTACTTCGCCCGTTGGCTCCTGCCGATCTACCCGATGCTGGCGCTGCTGGCGGGCTACGGGGTCTCCCGGGTGGTCGCCGTGGTGGCCGAGCGGCTCCCCGGGTGGCGGCACACCGCCCTCGCGGTCGGCGGGATCGTCCTCTGCGGTCAGGGGCTCGTCGCGAGCGTCCACGTGGGGACGGTGCTCAACCGCGAGGACACCCGCAACGTCACCCGGGCGTGGCTCGTCGAGCACGTGCCCGAGGGCGAGCGGATCGTCCTCGAGCCGGTCGTGCCGACCGAGTGGCTCCGTGATCCCGGCCGACCCGGCATGCGCTGGGAGCGCTACCCGATCAGCCCGAGCCCGTGGGACTTCGAGGGCGACCCGGCTCCCGGCGGCAAGTTCTCCGTCACGCTCGAGAACTACACCCGGTCGCTCGACCCGCGCCTCATCGACCGCTACGAGGAGCGCGGCTGGTGCTGGGTCGTCACCGGGTCGACGCAACGCGGTCGCGCGGAGCGCCAGCCCGAGCTCGTGCCGCGCGCCATCGCCTACTACGCCGAGCTGGAGCGCCGGGCCGACGAGGTCTTCGTCGCGTCGCCGTTCCGTCGCGGGGCCGACCCGGTGCCGTTCGACTTCGACTTCTCGTTCGACTACTACCCGCGGGAGTACGAGCGCCCCGGCGCGCTCATGACCGTGTACCGCCTGCGTGGCGGGACGTGCGCGACCCCGGCGACGCCCGCGCCGGTGGGATGAGCGGGGCGGGATCGTATGCTCCCTCGGCCGATGCCGATCGACGAACGCGACCTGGCCCTGTTGCAGCGGGCGGTGGACCTCGCCGAGCGCGGCCGACGCACGGCGAGCCCCAACCCGATGGTCGGGGCGGTCGTCGCCCGTGACGGGCGGCCCCTCGGCGAGGGGTGGCACGAGCGCCCCGGTGGCCCGCACGCCGAGCGGGCCGCGATCGCCGACTGCGGCGACGCCGACCCGGCGGGCGCCACGATGTACGTGTCGCTGGAGCCGTGCTGCCACCAGGGCCGCACGCCGCCGTGCACCGACGCGATCCTCCAGGCCGGGATCCGACGCGTCGTCGTGGCGGCCGGGGATCCGTCCGAGAAGGTCGCCGGGAGGGGCCTGGGGATCCTGCGCGACGAGGGCGTGGCCGTCGACGTCGCGGCGCCGGACTCCGCCGTGGGCCGCGCCGCGCGCCTGCAGAACCAGCCGTTCCGCAAGCACGCGCGGACCGGCATCCCGTGGGTCATGCTCAAGGCCGCCGCGAGCCTCGACGGGCGCCTCGCCACCCACACCGACGACTCGCGGTGGATCAGCGGCGTCGCGTCGCGCGAGCTCGCCCACCAGTGGCGTGCCGACGTCGACGCGGTGGTCGTCGGGATCGGCACCGCCCTGGCCGACGACCCGCTGCTCACGGCCCGCGTTCCCGGCGTCGAGCGTCAACCGCGCCGCGTCGTGTTCGACTCCGAGGCCCGCCTGCCGCTCACGTCCCGGCTCGTCACGTCGCTCGACGAGGCGCCGGTCACGGTCGTCGCCTCGCGGGCGGCCCCGCGGTCGGCGACCGACGCCCTCGAGTCGTCCGGCGTCGAGGTCGTCGTCGCGGCCGGGGCCAACGAGCACTCCCGGGTCCGGTCGGGCCTGGAGTCGCTCGGGCAGCGCGGGGTCACGTCGGTGATGATCGAGGGTGGCTCGCACCTGGCCGGCGCGTGCTTCGACGCCGGGATGATCGACGAGCTGCGGCTGTTCGTCGCGCCGATCATCGTCGGCGGACGGCAGGCTCCCGGCGTCCTCGGCGGGCAGGGCGTCGAGCGGATCGCCGACGCGGTGCGCCCCGTCGAGCTGTCCCGCACGACGGTGGGGGATGATCTGCTGACCGTGGCCCGCATCAAGGAGTGGTGAGGATGTTCACCGGCATCGTCCAGGATCTCGGCGTCGTGACCGCCGTCGACGCGCAGGACGACGGCGTGCGCCTGCGGGTGCGCACCCCGTTGGCCGTCGACCTCGCGTCCGGCGACTCGATCGCCGTCAACGGCTGCTGCCTCACCGCGGTCGGCGACCCCTCGTCGACCGACCCGGGCGAGGCGACGTTCGTCGCCGACGTCATGCACGAGTCGCTGCGCCGTACGAGCCTGCAGCGCGCCGTCACCCCCGGCGCGCGGGTCAACCTCGAGCTCGCGATGGCCGCCGACGGACGGTTCGGCGGCCACGTCGTCCAGGGCCACGTCGACGCGGTCGCGCGGCTCGTCGACGTCACCCCCGACGGGTTCGCGCGTCGCCTGCGGTTCGCGCCGGAGGACCCGGCGCTGCTGCGCTACGTCGTCGAGAAGGGCTCGATCACCCTCGACGGGGTGTCGCTCACCGTCACCACCCTCGACGACGCGTCGCTGGAGGTCTCGCTCATCCCCGAGACCCTGGAGCGCACGACCCTGGGGCGGATCGCCCCGGGCGACCCCGTCAACCTCGAAGTCGACGTGCTGGCCAAGCACGTGGAGAAGCTGCTCGCCGTAAAGGACCGCGCATGAGCCCCCGTTCGCTGGACAACCCCTTCGACGCCGTCGCCGACGCGATCGCCGACATCCGCGCGGGGAAGATGGTGATCGTCTGCGACGACGAGGACCGCGAGAACGAGGGCGACCTCGTCATCGCCGCGGAGTTCGCCGACGCCCGGGCGATCAACTTCATGGCGAAGGAGGGCCGCGGCCTCATCTGCCTCACCCTCACCCCCGAGCGGTGCGACGAGCTCGGGCTCGACCTCATGGCGGCGAAGAACGAGTCGCCGTTCGAGACGGCGTTCACGCTGTCGATCGAGGCGCGCGAGGGCGTCACCACCGGCATCTCCGCCGCCGACCGCGCACGGACCGTGCAGGTGGCGATCGACCCGATGTCCGGCCCGCGCGACGTCGTCGTCCCCGGCCACATGTTCCCGCTGAAGGCCAAGCCCGGCGGGGTGCTGGAGCGCACCGGGCAGACCGAGGCGTCGGTCGACCTGGCGCGCCTGGCGGGCCTCAACCCGTCCGGCGTGATCTGCGAGATCATGAACGAGGACGGCACGATGGCCCGGGTCCCGGACCTCGTGCCCTACGCCGAGAAGCACGGGCTGCGGATGATCACCGTGGCCGACCTCATCGCCTACCGGCGCGAGAACGACCGGCTCGTCGAGCGGGTCGTCGACATCAACCTGCCGACGGGGTTCGGCGAGTTCACCGCGGTCGGCTACCGGTCGCTCGTCGACGCCAAGCACCACGTCGCGCTCGTCAAGGGCGACGTGGCCGGCGTCGACGACGTGCTCGTCCGCGTCCACTCCGAGTGCCTCACCGGCGACGTGTTCCACTCCCTGCGTTGCGACTGCGGCGAGCAGCTCGAGTCGGCGCTGGCGATGATCGAGCGCGAGGGCCGCGGCGTGCTGCTGTACCTGTCGCAGGAGGGGCGCGGGATCGGGCTGCTCAACAAGCTCCGGGCGTACAAGCTGCAGGAGGAGGGCTACGACACCGTCGACGCCAACCTCAAGCTCGGCCTGCCCGCCGACCTGCGCGACTACGGGATCGGGGCGCAGATCCTCGTCGACCTGGGACTGCGGTCGATGCGGATCCTCACGAACAACCCGAAGAAGATCCGTGGCCTGGAGGGCTACGGGCTGCGGGTGACGTCCCAGGTGCCGATCGAGCACGCGGCGAACCCGCACAACGCGTCGTACATGCAGACGAAGCGCGACCGGATGGGGCACCTGCTGCACCATCAGGGCGCGGCGCTCGACGAGCAGATGCTGCTCGAGGAGCAGGAGCGGGACAACCGCGCCACCCGCGAGTCCCAGCACGGCCCCGGCGAGGCGTAGGGCCGGAGCGGCCTCGGGCGCTCCGGCCGTCGGGCGGCGTCGACCCGGCCGGGGCCCTGCGCCCGGGGCGCCCGGGCTCCCCGCCGAGAACGACCGAGGGGCCGTGATCCGGCCCCTCGACGGTGCTCGACGGTGGGTGGACCGGCCGTCCGCCGGACGGCCCACCCCCGGGGGCGCCTCAGGCGCGGCGGGCCTTCGCGGACGTCCGCTTCGACGCCTTCCTCGGTCCGAGGATCGTGGCCTTGACGTCGTGCGTGCGCCGGGTCTCGCCGGCGGTGATGGTGATCGTGGCCCTCACGACCCCGCGCGCGCCGGTCGCGCGGAGCGCGTCGCCGAGGACCACCGGCTCGGTGCCGATCTTCTCGGCGATCATCGTCAGGCCGAACTTCTCCTTGACCTGACCCACGATCCGGACCTTCTTGCCGACGAGCGCGGACCGGTCGCCGCCGGGGCCGTCGACGTAGCCGACGAAGATGCCCTCGGACGTGCTCGGGTCGGCGTCCTCGTCGCCCGGCACGGTCTGGACGAACACGCCGGCGTCCTCGGGGAACGTCCGCTCGAAGTTCGCGCCGTCCTCGTCGTCGATCCCGGTGACGACGCCCTCGATCGTGACCTCCCGGCCCGCCATCGGGCTCGCGGCTCCGGGGCCCTGGACGTCGTGGATCGGGGTGACGCCGGACCCGGGCGCCGTCGCGCAGTCCTCGCCACACGCGGTCGGCGTGGAGGGGCTCGTGGCGGTGAGGTCGGCGACGTTGTCGTCGGTGTCGGCTCCCGCGTCGCGGGCGTGCGACCGGTCGGCGTTGCCGGACGTCGGCAGCGCCAGGCCGACGCCCTCGCGGTAGGCGGCCGGCGCCTGCGTGCTGCCGACGGCGTGCTCGACCGTGTCGTCGGCTCGACGCAACTGGATGCCGCCGGTGTCCGTGATCCCGGTCGCGTAGGTCAGGTCGGGCGTCGCGGAGCCGCTGTAGCCGTTGGCCGCGGTGTTGGCGACGAGGTACGGGGCCCCGGCCGGGAGCGAGACCGCGGCGGGCACCGTCGCACGTGCGCTGTTCGTCCCGGCGCTGTTGCTGCCCTGGATCTTCCAGCCGCCGATGGCGACGGCGCTCGATCCGGTGTTGCGCAGCACGACGAACTCGTCGTTGCCGCCGGCGGGTCCACGGAAGCGGACCTCGTCGATGACGACGCCGGACGGGGATGCCCGGACCGGGGGTGGCGAGGCCGGCGCCGGCCGCGACCGCGACGAGCGCGGTGACGGCGACGCCGGCGACGGCGCGAGGTCGACGGGACATGGTGATCCTCTCGGACGTGGTGGTGGGAGCGGCTCCACGACGGCTGACCCCGACGACGTGGCTCCGCGCGGGACGATCGGCGGTCGTCCCGCTCCCCCGGTTGCGCGACCGTGAACCTGGCGCTACCGGCCGGTGAACCCCGTCGGTCGACGCCGCGTCCCCGTCGGTCGGCGGCCTGCCCGATGCGCCTACCCCGCGGCGCGTCCTCCGACGGGCGGCCCTCGTGCGGTCGGCGGGGCGACGCCACCGGCTGTGGTCCTCGGCGGGCCCCGGCCGGTAGGTTGGCGGCGATGACCGACCCACGCTTCGCGATCGTCGCCGCCACGTTCTACCGCGATCTCGCCGACCGGCTGATCGCCGGCGCGCAGGCGGTGCTCGCCGAGTCGGGCGCGCCCGCGGCCGACGTGTTCGAGGTACCGGGGGCGTTCGAGCTGCCGATGGCCGCGTCGATGCTGGCCGAGACGGGGCGCTACGACGGCGTCGTCTGCGTCGGCGCCGTGATCCGCGGCGAGACCGACCACTACGACTACGTCTGCGGGGAGGCCGCGCGCGGCATCCAGGACGTGCAGCTGCGGACCGGCGTGCCGGCCGCGTTCGGCGTCCTCACCGTCGACACGATGGAGCAGGCGATCGCCCGCGCCGGTGGCGACAAGCGCGACTCGGGGCGCCACGCCGCCGAGGCGGTGCTGAGCCTCGTGGCGATCGCTCGCGCGCTACGCGACTGAGCGGGCGGGCGGGCGCGAGCGGGGCCCGCCCGCCCGCCGTCCCGGTACCCTGGGGTCATGGACGGCGAGAGCTGGGGGCTGGTCGCGATCTTCCTTCCCCACGTGGTGGGCGCCGTCTTCCTCGGCTGGAGGCTGCTGCCGCGCGGGGCCCGCGACGAGCTCCGCGGCTGGTGGGGCGGGGACGGCGGCGACGGGGGCCAGCGACGCCCGGACGGCGGGCGCGGACCGCGCGGCGACGCCGACGGCGCCCTCGTGCCCCCGGACGTCCCGCTGCCGCACGCCGGTCCGTCGAGCACGCGCCTGCGGGAGCCGGGGCGGCTCGCCGACCGCGTGCCGGGCCCGTCGCGTCGCCCGGCCCATCCGTCCGAGCCGTCCCGTGATCCGGCGCCCGATCGGGACCCGGCGCGCGTCGGCTGAGGCTCGACGCGCCGCCGGCCCCGCAGTCGGTACCCTCCTTCGTCTTATGGCGAAGGTCTGCACTTCCTGTGGCAAGGGTCCGGCGTTCGGACAGAGCCGCAGCCACTCCATGCGCGCGACCAAGCGCCGCTTCGACGCGAACCTCCAGAAGGTCCGCCTGATGGTCGGAGGCACCCCGCAGCGCGCGTACGTCTGCACCCGCTGCCTCAAGGCCGGCAAGGTCCAGAAGGCGGCCTAGCGGGGCCCCTCCAGGCCCTCGCCCGGCGGTGTCGTCGGCCGATCCCAGCATCGTCCGCTTCCGTCAGGCGGTGGGCGGCGCCCTGGCGTACTTCGAGTCGCGACGCCAGGAGATCAACGACCTCAACGTCTTCCCGGTCGCCGACGGCGACACGGGGGACAACATGGCGCTGACGTTGCGGTCGGTGCTCGACGAGCTCGACGCGGTGGTCGCCGAGGGCGTGACGCTCGACGAGATCGGGCGCGACGCGCTCGTCAAGCGCCTGGCGCGCGCCGCGCTGCTCGGAGCGCGGGGCAACAGCGGCGTCATCCTGTCGCAGCTCATCCGCGGTGCGGCCGAGGAGCTCATCGCCCGCCCGGGCGAGCTCATCCGCCCGCCGCTCATCGCCGCGGCGTTGGCCGGTGCGGCCCGGCGCGGGTACGACTCGGTCCGGCAGCCGGTCGAGGGCACGATCCTCACCGTCGTGCGGGAGATGGCCGGCGCGGCGTCCCACGCGGTCGCGTCGATGGATCCCGATCGGCTCGGCGCGCCCCACGACGCGCAGGACCAGGCGCGCGGCATCGTCGCGGTCGTCGCCGCCGCGATCGCGGCCGGCCAGGTCGCGCTGGACGAGGGCCCCGAGCTGCTGCCGGCGCTCAAGGAGGCCGGGGTCGTCGACGCCGGTGGATTCGGGCTCCTCATCGTCTTCGCCGGCCTCATCCGCACGCTCGCCGACGGCGGCCCGGGGTCGGACTTCGCGATCCGCCACTACGACGCCGCTCGGGTCGAGCGGCTCGACCACGCGTCCGAGACGTTCCGGTACTGCACGAATTTCGCCGTCGCCGGGCCCGGCCTCGACGCGGGACGCGCCCGGAGCGACCTGGCCCGTATCGGAGACTCGATCATCGTCGTCGTGGGCGACGAGGAGACGCTCAAGGTCCACGTCCACACCGACGATCCGGACGCCGCGATGGGGCTCTTCCCGGGGGCGGAGATCTCGCGCGTCGACGTCGCGGACATGGACGAGCAGGTCGCGGACCGTCGACGCCGGGGGGCGGCGTCGGAGGCGGCGTCCGCCGGCGTCACGACGGGGGACGGAGGGACGGACGGCGGCCCCGCGACGGGTGGCCGGGCGACGGTCACCGGGACCGACGCGACCGCCGGCGCGACGAGCGCGCTGCTCGCGGTCGCTCCGAGCGCGGGGATCGCCGACATCTTCCGGTCGTTCGGCGCCGCGGTCGTCGACGGCGGTCCGACGATGAACCCGTCGACCGCCGACCTCGTCGCGGCGATCGAGGCGACGGGGGCCGACGGCGTCGTGCTGCTGCCCAACAACCCGAACGTGCGGATGGCCGCCGAGCGCGCCGCCGAGCTCGCGCCGGTCCCGGTGCGCGTCGTCGCGACCCGCGCCCCCCAGGTGGGGATGGCGATCGCGGTCGCCCACGACCCGACGAAGGACGCGGACGGCAACGCCGACGCGCTCGCCGAGCTGCTGGAGGACGTCGCCGCGGGCGGGGTGGCCCCGGCGGCGCGCGACGACGCGGGTGGCCGGTTCGTCGCCGGCGACGCCGTGGGCTACGTCGACGAGGAGCTCGTCGCGTGGGGCGATCCGGCCACGACGCTGCGCGAGGTCCTGGGCCGGCTCGCCGAGGACCGGGAGATCCTGACGGTCCTCGTCGGGCAGGACGCTCCGCTGGGTGACGTCGACGTCGAGGGCGTCGCCCCCGAGCACGTCGACGTCGAGCTCCACGAGGGCGGCCAGCCGTCCTGGTGGTGGCTCGCCGCGGCCGAGTAGGAGCCGGATCGCCCCTGCGGGTCTTGGCCGCCGGTCGGGTGGGGCGTGGTCCTCGCTCGGGCCGGGCCTGACCGTCGTGGGGGTGGGGCGTTGCCGTCGTCGGAGTGGATCACCCGCCTGCGGTCGGAGGGGTGCGCCCCCTGGCCGTCGTTAGGCGACGCTCAGGGGGGTAGGTCCTCGCGCGGGGGACGGGTTGTCCCCGTGGGCGACACGTCGATGTGCCGGAGCGGCGGCCCACCTACGGGCGCCGCGCGGCGCGGGCCTTGGCCAGCGCGGTGGCGACCGAGGCGATGACCCGCGGCATCTCGTGCTCGACCTCGTCGTCGGAGAGCCGCAGCAGGTCGAAGCCGCCGGCGCGGATGTCTTGCGCCTTGCGCTCGTCGCGTCGCCGGTCGTCGCGCGTGCGGTGGTACCGGAACCCGTCGACCTCCGCCGCCACCAGGTCGTCGAGCCAGACGACATCCACCTCCCACCGCCCGATCCGTGCATTGGCGCGGGCGCCAGCGGTCAGGCCGGCGGCGCCCAGCGCGGTCCAGAGCGCATCCTCGAGCCCCGATCTACGAGGGCCCGTCGCATCGACGACGATCTTCCGCAGCCGGTTCGTGCGTCGTCCCGGGGCCCGGTCGATCGCGTCGAGGATGTCCCGGGGTGTGGTCCGGGTCCGGATCTGCGCCTCGTTGACGACGCGGCGCAGCGCCCGGTCGTCGAGGCTCGAGGCGAGGTCGATCAGCGTCCGTGGGGGTCGGGTCACCGGCAGGCCCGCCACCACGGCCGTCTCCTCGGGCCGCAGGGTGGTGCGGTGCACGACGAGTCCCGGCCGAGATCGCGGGCGACCGCGACCCGGAGCGACGTGGACCGGAGCGTCCGGTCGCTCGGGGAGCAGGCCCGCGAGCGTGGCCGCGCTCGGGCCGACCAACGCGGATCCTGTGCCACAGAGCAGCATCGCGGCCCGTGCCCGCCCACGCCAGTCGAGGGCCGGGTGCCCGACGGCGTACACCCCCGGGAGGACCCGCCAGAGCGCCCCGCTCGCGACGCGACGGTCGATCGCTCTCGCGGGGATGCCCAGGTCGAGGAGCTGCCGACGGGCGACGATCCCGTCCTGGGTCGCGGCGACGCGGGCGATGGCACGGGCACGATCCGCGGCCGGGACCGTCGACCGTCGCGGGCGGGGCCGTTCGTCGTGGTCCGCATCGCCGTGCGGACCGGATCCCGGCGGGATCATCGGTCGACCCGGTCGTGGGTCCTGGGGCGCTCGTGCCGGGGCGACGACCGGTCGCGGGTCATGGGGCGATGCTTCCGCGGCCGCCCGTTGCGGAACGAGGCACCGACGGTGTCGATCTCGACGCGACACCGTGCCATCACCGTGGAGGTGTGGTGGTGATTCCGTGCACGGCGGCGCGTGCCCGCCGCACGACGACGTTCAGGGGGATCACCCGCCGCCGACCCGGGCGGCGCGCCGCGTGAGCGACGGGGACGACGATGCTCAGGGGGATCACCCGCCACCGATCCGGGCGGCGCGCCGCGTGAGCGACGGGGACGACGATGCTCAGGGGGATCACCCGCCACCGATCCGGATGGCGCGCCGCGTGAGCGACAGTGACCGACGCCTGGGTGGAGCACCGGAGGAAGCGGCCGCCGGTCATCCACCCGGGCGTCGGTCGGCATCGCATCCGAGCGACTTCCGCAGGCCAAGCACGTCGGCACGGGCGGCCCGCGACGGCGAGAGCCCGCGAGAGCTGCGCCGCGATGCGTTCTCGCGCCGAAGGCGTCACGATCGACGGCGGTGACGGCCGACGGGGACAGCGTGGACGGAGGGAGCGAGCGACGTTCGACGCCCCACCCCACGGCCGACCCCAAGGCCGGCTCCGCCCCAGACCCCACGGCCCACCCCAAGGCCGACCCCACGGCCGGCTCCGCCGCCGACCCCTCCGCCGCCCAACCCGCGCCGGCCCGCAACCCGCGCCGGACCGGTGACGCCTACGGGCCACAGGCGTTCGCGGCCGATCCGGACGTCGCGTCCGGGGCCGACGCCTGGCGTGACGCGCCGCTGCGCTGGCCGCGCCCCTCACGGTGGCGGGCCGAGAGCGGGTTCACCACGAAGAAGGCGCTGGCCGCCGCCGAGCGCCTGGGGATCGACACCGTCGGCGGGCTGCTGCTGCACCTGCCGGTCGAGAGCGGCACGGTGGCGACGATCGCCGGCCTGCGCATCGACGAGCGCCAGACGGTGATCGTCGTCGTCCGTCGGATCCGCAGCCGCCCGGTGCGGCGGCGGGGCATGCGACCCCTCGTCGAGGCGCTCGTCGAGGACGGGACGGGACGACTCCAGGTGGCGTTCTTCAACCAGCCGTGGCTCGCGCAGCGCTATCCGCCCGGGACCCGGGTGATGCTCAGCGGGACCCTCAAGGGGCCCGGCCGGTTCTCGGTGACCGCGCACGCGCCGACGAGCGACCCGGTCGGGGCCCCGCCGCCCGCCCCGGTGGGCGACGCACCGGCGGCCGGCCAACCCGGCGACGCCGCTGGCGTCGCCGACGGCACGAGCGACGTCCACCGCACCAGCCACACCGACGGCACCCCCGACGAGACCGCCTCCGACCACACCAGCCACACCGACGGCGCTCCCGACGCGCCCGCCCCCGACGCAACCGCCCCCGAACCGTCCACCCCCGGCGCAACCGCCCCCGACGCGCCCGCCCCCGACGCAACCGCCTCCGAGCCGTCCGCCGTCGACGTCGGCGGGGCGCACGCCGGCCCCGTCGTCGCCCGGTACCCGACGACCGAGGGCCTGACGTCGATCGAGATCTACGCGCGCGTCCGGGAGCTCGAGGAGCACCTGCACGACGCGGTCGATCCGTTGCCGGCGCGACTGCGCGCGCACGAGCGACTGCCCGACCGGGTGGCGGCGTTGCGGGCGGCGCACCTCGGGGACCACGAGGCGGGCCGTCGGCGGCTCGCGTTCGACGAGCTGCTCGCCGTCCAGCTGGAGTACCTGCGCCGTCGTCGTCGGCACGGCGGTGGACATCGGGCGATCGTGCTCGACGGCCCGGCGACCCTCACCGACCGCTGGGTCCAGGAGACGTTGCCGTTCCCGCTGACCGGTGACCAGCGACGCGCGGTCGGCGCCAACCTGCAGGCGCTCGCGACCGCCCGGCCGCTGCAGCGCCTGCTCATGGGCGAGGTCGGGTCGGGCAAGACGGTCGTCGCGCTGCACGCGATGCTCCGCGCCGTGGAGTGCGGGCACCAGGCGGCGCTCATGGCCCCCACCGAGACCCTCGCCGAGCAGCACTTCCGCACGATCCAACGGCTCCTGCCGGACGCGCTGGTGCCGGTCGACCTGCTCACCGGGTCGACGTCGGCGGCCCGACGTCGGCCGCTCCTGCGGCGCCTCGCCGACGGGCAGCTGCCGCTCGTCGTCGGCACCCACGCCCTGATCGAGGACGCGGTGACGTTCGCGTCGCTCGCCGTCGCGGTCGTCGACGAGCAGCACCGGTTCGGCGTCCGTCAGCGGCGGGCGCTGGACCGCAAGGCCGGGGGAGGCGACGGCGACGTCGTCCCGCACGTGCTGCACATGACCGCCACGCCGATACCGCGCACGATGGCGCTCCTGCACTACGGCGACCTCGACGTCGCGACGTTGCGCGAGCTCCCGGGTGGCCGACGACCGATCGTCACCCACGTCTGCTCGACGGACCGCGAGCGCGCCCGGGCCTACGAGCGCATCCGCGAGGAGGTCGCGGCCGGCCGGCAGGCGTTCGTCGTCTGTCCGCTCGTCGAGGACAGCGACACGGTCGACGCCCGCTCCGCGACGAGCGAGTACGAGCGGCTGCGGACCGGCGAGCTGCGCGACCTGCGGGTGGCGCTGCTCCACGGCCAGATGCGCCCGGTCGAGAAGCAGGAGGCGATGGAGCGGTTCGCCGCCGGACACGCGGACGTCCTCGTGGCGACGACGGTCATCGAGGTCGGCATCGACGTCCCCAACGCCACGGTGATGATCGTGGAGAACGCCGAGCGGTTCGGGATCTCCCAGCTCCACCAGCTCCGGGGACGGGTGGGCCGGGGCGAGCACGCGTCGCTCTGCCTGCTCTTCGGGCCCAAGGGGGCCGCGCGGCTGCGCGCCCTGGCCGCGCACGCCGACGGGTTCGCGCTGTCCGAGGTCGACCTGGAGCTGCGCGGGGAGGGGGAGCTGCTCGGCACCCGCCAGTCCGGCCTGGCGCGGTTCCGCGTCGCCCGCCTGCCCGACGACGCCGACCTGCTGCTGCGCGCGCGCGAGGTGGCCGAGCGGCTCGAGGCGGACGACCCGGAGCTCGATGATCCGATCCACGCCCCGCTGCGTGACGCGCTGGACGACGCCCGGGCGCTCGACCCCGACGAGGACGAGGGGATCCCGGCGTAGCGCGCGGCCCGTGCGCCGCCCCCCCTTGCCAGGGGGCTACTGGCGAGTAGACTGGGGTGATGACGACCGACGTCCCCTCGGATCGCGCCACCTCCCGCGCCTCCCGCCCACCGGTCGACCACGACGGTCGCGGATCGCGACTGCACGGCGTCCACGACCGCGAGTTCGACGCCGCGGTCCGGGCGTTCGACCGGCTCTACGGCGGCCGCCGGCAGGGCGGCGCGTCGTTCGTCGTCCTCCACCGCGGACGGACCGTCGTCGACGTCTGGAAGGGCTACGCCGACCGTGGCGCACGCCGCCCGTGGACCCGCGACACCCCGGCGATCGCGTTCTCGGCGACGAAGGGCGTCGCCGCCACGGTCATCCACCGGCTCGTCGACCGCGGGCTCATCGACGTCGACGATCCCGTCGCCGAGTACTGGCCGGCGTTCGCCGCCGAGGGCAAGGACCGCATCACCGTGCGGCAGCTCCTCTCGCACCGGGCCGGGCTGCAGAGCCTGCGCTCCGTGGCGCCGCGCGCGGACGACGTCCTCGACCACGTGGCGATGGAGGAGCGCCTGGCCGCCGGTCGCCCGGACCGCGCCGGGGGACGGCCGGCCTACCACGCCTGGACGTTCGGGTGGCTCCTCGCCGGCCTCGCGCGCCAGGTCACGGGCAAGGGCATGGAGGAGCTCTTCCACGACGAGCTCGCGGTCCCGCTGGGGATCGAGGACGGGTTCGGGCTCGGCCGGTCCCGCGAGGGTCGCACGCCGACCGCCGAGCTCGTGCCGGTGAACATCCAGCGCGCCAGCGGCCCGTTGTCGGCGGTCGGCACGACGGTCGTCCGACGCCTGCGGCCGCTCGGACGCGCGATCGATCCGATGCTCGTGCCGCAGGTCCTGCCGTTGTTCGCCGGCGACGCCGCGCCGATCCTCGCCACCGAGTCCCCGGCCGTCAACGGCACGTTCAGCGCGGCGGCGCTCGCCCGGATCTACGGGGCGCTCGACGCCGACCGGGACGGGGAGCGGCGCCTGCTGTCGGCCCACACGGTCCGCGAGCTCGGCCGGGTCCAGGACCGCCGCCGCGACGAGGTGCTGCAGGCCCCGATGCGCTGGCGGCTCGGGTACCACCAGGCGATCGTCCTCGACCGCGGCGCCGGGCGGGCGTTCGGCCACGTCGGCCTCGGCGGCACGTTCGCGTGGACCGACCCGACGCTCGACCTCACCTGCGCGTTCGTGACGAACCGCATGCCGACCGCGGCGACGCCGCTCGGCCGCGGCGAGTTCGTCCTGCTCGGCACCCTCGTCCACGCCGCCGCCCGCCGCGCCGCCGCACGGGCCTGACCGGGCGCGCCGCCGCCCTCGCCACCGCCTCGCGGTCCGATCGGCCCGCGGCGGCGCCGCCCACGGGGCCCGACCGTCCCCGTCGGCGGGGCGCGGACCCCTGCTAGCGTGCCGCGCCGATGCGGATCGTCGCCGGGCGCCTGGGGGGACGTCGTCTGCTGGCCCCGCCGGGACGCGACACGCGTCCCACGTCGGATCGCGTCCGCGAGGCGCTGTTCTCGATCCTCGGCCCACTCGACGGCATGGCGGTGCTCGACCTCTTCGCCGGGACGGGAGCGCTGGGGCTCGAGGCGCTGTCGCGTGGCGCGGCGACCGTGGACTTCGTCGAGCGCGACCGCCGCGCCCTGCACGTCCTGCGGGCCAACGTCGACGCCCTCGGCGTCGGCGACGACGCCGTCCGCGTGACGACCGGCGACGCGCTCCGGCACCTGCGCAACGCAGCCGCCCGCGGCGCGGCATACGATCTGGTCCTCATCGACCCGCCGTACCGTGACGGCGACCGGCTCGGACCGGTCCTCGACACGGGCCTTCGGCCCCTGCTGCGCCCCGGGGCGCGGGTGGTGACGGAATCCGACCGCCGCCGGCCGTTGCCGCTCGGCATCGCGGTGGAGGACGAGCGGCGCTACGGCGACACCCTCATCCGCATCCACCGAGCCTGAGTCAGAGCATGAGCAACGACAAGCGCGTCGCGGTCGTGCCGGGAAGCTACGACCCGGTCACCAAGGGGCACCTCGACATCATCCACCGGGCGGCGAAGCTCTTCGACGAGGTCGTCGTCGCGGTCGTCAACCAGTCGACGACGAAGAACCCGCCGCTGTTCACCATCGAGGAGCGCGTCGCGTTCATCGAGGAGGGCCTCCGCGACGCCGGGATCGACAACGCCCGCGTCGAGCCGTTCGCGGAGCTCGTCGTGGGGTTCGCGCGGCGCCTGGGCGCCAACGCCATCGTCAAGGGGCTGCGCCAGATCTCGGACTTCGAGTACGAGATGGAGATGGGGCACCTCAACCGCGGACAGGAGCCGGACATCGAGTCGGTGTTCGTCATGGCGAGCCCCGAGTTCTCCTTCGTCTCGTCGAGCCGCACGAAGGAGCTCGCGCGGTTCGGCGGGCGCCTCGACGCGCTCGTGTCGGAGCCGGTCGCGGAGGCGCTGCGCGAGCGGCTCGCCCGCGACTGACGGTCCGCCCACCGCGGGCCGCGGTGGGTAGGATCTTGCAGTCATCCCCCGGGACGTTGGCGTTCCCCGCCGCATGCGGCAGGATGGACGGGCACCCGTCCCGGGGTCGCCGCCGGTGCGATAGGGATCCGCCGGGAAGGAATCGGCGGAGGGACCGCGAAACGGAAGACTGCCATGGACGTTCTGGTCCTCATCGACAAGCTCGACGATCTCGTACACAACGCGAAGCCCGTTCCGCTCACGGATCAGGTGCGCGTCGACCGCGAGGAGATCTTCGACATCCTCGATCAGATGCGCGCCACGATCCCCGAGGAGATCAAGCAGGCGCGGTGGATCGTCAAGGAGCGCCAGGAGATGCTCGCGGAGGCCAAGCGTGAGGCCGAGCGCATCATCAAGGAGGGCAAGGAGCAGCAGGTCGAGCTCGTGTCCCAGCAGGAGGTCGTGAAGCTCGCCGAGCGCGAGGCCGACGACATCGTCGACGAGGCGCGTGCCCGCGAGCGGGAGATCCGCCTGGGCGCCGAGGACTACGCGGACGAGATCCTCAACACCCTCGAGGTCAACCTCATGAAGTTCATCGCGGCCGTCCGGCGCGGTCGCGAGCGCCTGCAGGGCAAGGACGACGCCGAGCTCGAGGGCGCCGAGCGCTGACCGCGCGCCGACCGGCGCGGCGGACCCCGGACCGGGGCCCGGCGTCGGTCGCGTCGCCCCAGCTCGCGCGGGCGGTCGCCGCGCGCTCGGCGCACGGTCGACGCCGGATCTCATACCGCCGGTAGGATTCGGCCATGGGGCTCCTCCACAGGGTGACCGACAAGGCGGGGAGCACGGCGTTCCTCGTCCGCGAGCTGGCCCGGGCCGGCATCGTCGGCCCGATCGACCCGCGGGTCGTGCCCCGGATCCTCCTCGCGCTGCGGGGGCTCGGCCCGACCCCGGCGCTGGGGTACGCGATGAACGCGCTGCGCCGGCCGGACGCGCTGGCGCTCATCGACGAGGCGGGTCCGCTCACCTACCGTGAGGTCCACGAACGGTCGAACGCGCTCGCCGCCCGGCTCCACGATCTGGGGGTGGGGGAGGACGACGCGGTCGCGATCATGTGCCGCAACCACCGCGGGTTCATCGAGTCCGTCGTCGCGGCGAGCAAGCTCGGAGCGCACCAGCTGCTGCTCAACACGATGTTCGGCGGACCGCAGATCACCGACGTCCTGGCCCGTGAGCAGCCGGTCGCCGTCGTGTACGACGCCGAGTTCCGCGAGCTCGTCGCCGCCGGCGCCGAGCGGCTCGTGCGGGTGGAGTGGGACGACCCCGCCGACGGCGCGGGCCGGGAGCGCCCGGCCGACGTGGCGTCCGCCGAGGCGCTGATCGCCGAGGGCTCCCGCGACGACCGTCCCCACCCGACGGTGCGGGGCCGGATGGTCGTCCTGACGTCGGGCACCACCGGCACGCCGAAGGGCGCGGCGCGCCAGCAGCCACGGTCGTTGGACCCCGTCGCCCAGATCCTGTCGCGGATGCCGTTGCGCTCGGAGGAGCGCACGATGCTCGCCGCCCCGATGTTCCACTCCTGGGGCTACCTGCACTTCTCGATGGGGTTCGCGCTCGGCTCGACGCTCGTGCTGCGCCGCCGGTTCGACCCCGAGGCGACGCTCGCGGCGGTCGCCGAGCACCGCGCCACCGTCCTGCCGGTGGTGCCGGTGATGCTGCAGCGGATCATGGAGCTGCCCGACGAGGCCCTTGATCGCCACGATCTCTCGTCGCTGCGGATCGTGGCGCTGTCGGGATCGGCGCTCCCGGGCGAGCTCGCGGTCCGGACGATGGATCGCCTGGGGGACGTCGTCTACAACCTCTACGGCTCGACCGAGGTCGGCTGGGCGACGATCGCCACGCCCGAGGACCTGCGGGCCGCGCCCGGCACCGCGGGCCGGGCGCCGCGTGGCACGATCGTCCGCCTCTACGACGACGAGGGGCGCGAGGTCGTCGGGCCGGGCCGGGTGGGACGGATCTTCGTCGGCAACGACATGCGGTTCGACGGCTACACCGGCGGCGGGGGCAAGGACGTCATCGACGGCCTGCTCTCGTCCGGCGACGTCGGCCACTTCGACGAGGGCGGCCGGTTGCACGTCGACGGTCGTGACGACGACATGATCGTGTCGGGTGGCGAGAACGTGTTCCCGCGCGAGGTCGAGGACCTCATCGCCGACATGGAGGGCGTGACCGAGGTCGCCGTCGTCGGGGTCGACGATCCGGGATTCGGTCAGCGGCTCGAGGCGCACGTCGTGCTCGACGCCGGCAGCGACCTCGACGAGGACGCGATCCGGGCGCACGTCCGTCACGAGCTCGCGTCGTACAAGGTCCCGCGGGCGGTGTGGTTCCTCGACGAGCTCCCGCGGAACGCCACCGGCAAGGTGCTCAAGCGCACGCTCGTCGGCGGCTCCTGAGCCGTCGACGGAGGGACGACGCGGACCGGGCGACGGACCGCGAAGATCCCCGCGTGCCCCGCTCATCACGCCATCGGCCGTCGGCGCTCGTCGCCGCCGTCATGACCGTCGCCGTCGCGCCGCTCGCCCTCCCGACCCCGGCCGCCGCCGACGACCGGTCCCTCGTCGACCGTCCCGCGCCCGCCGTGAAGCGGACCGGCGCCGCGGTCGGGGGGCCGCTGGCGCTGCGGAGCGTCCGGGTCGTGCAGGACGGCGCCGACCTGCGGTGGACGATCGTCACCGCCAAGGGCTGGCCGACCGCGAGCCTCCGCGCCGGCAAGGGGCGACGGATCTGCATCAGCACCCACCGTCGCGACGGCGACGAGGCGCACCGCGCCTGCGTGTCGGCGCGCGGCCGACGACTGCGCCTGCGCGGCACGGTCGTCGGACGCGACGGGGCCCCGAGGCGCTGGCGCGCGATCGAGGCCCGCATCACCCGCGTCGACTCGCGCACGCTGCGGGTCGTCGGCCCGGTCGCCGAGCTCGGGCGTCGGATCGGGGACGTCCGCTGGAGCGTGTCCTCGTCGTGGAGCGGCAGCGCGTCGTGCCCGCGCGCCGGCACGTGCGTCGACCGGGTCCCGGGGCCGCGGCGCCGACCCGCGTCGTATCGGACCATGCGCGCGGTCCCGATCGGCTGCACGCCGCGCGGCGCGACCCGGGTCACCCGCGGCCCGGCGGTGAAGGCCGTCGCGTTGACGTTCGACGACGGCCCGGCGGCGATCACGTCGCGCTGGCTCGACGTCCTGCGCCGCCACGACGCGCCCGGCACGTTCTTCGTCCTGGGGGCGAGCGTCCACGGGCGCGAGGCGCTGCTGCGGCGCATGGTGCGGGAGGGGCACGCGATCGGCAACCACTCCTACGACCACGCCGACCTGTCCGGCGGAGGCCGCGGCCAGCTGGGTCGGACGAACGCCGTCATCCGCGCGGCCACGGGCGTGCAGCCCTGCGTGTTCCGGCCGCCGGGCGGCGCGACGAGCGCCCGGCTCGACGCCGAGGTCCGCTCGGCGGGCATGCACGACGTGCTCTGGTCGGTCGACACGAACGACTGGCGGGGACCCGGCGCCGCCACGATCGCGGCGCGCGCCCTCACGGCGGGCCCCGGCGGGATCGTGCTCATGCACGACGGCGGTGGCCCGCGCGAGCCGGGACTCGCCGCGCTCCCGACGATCATCCGTGGCCTCCGGGCGCGCGGGTACCGTCTGGTGACCGTGCCCGAGCTCCTCCGACTGTCCCCCCGCCACGCGTACGAGAGCCACCCCCGGACCGGGGGAGGCGCGACATGACCGACGCGATCGACCCGCCGCTCGACGACGACGGCCGGATCGACCTCGCCGCGCTGCGGATGGGGTCGGGCGAGGGCCGCCGGATCGCGGTCCGGATCGACCTCGACGCCCTGACGCTCAGCGAGGACCGCTACGACACCGCGCTCGCCGACGACCCGGCCCGCCTCGACGTGTCGCGGATGCTCGGCGGCGGGTACGCGATGCGCCTGCGGTTCGACGCGACGATCAGCGGACCGTGCATGCGGTGCCTGCAGCCGACGTCGGCCGGCGTCCGGGTCGACTCCCGCGAGCTCGACGAGCGCTCCGGCGACGCCCAGCTCGACAGCCCGTACGTCGACGGCGACGCGCTCGACGTCACCCGGTGGGCCAACGACGGCCTGGTGCTCGCGCTCCCGGCCCGCGTGCTGTGCCGCGAGGACTGCCGTGGGCTCTGCCCCGAGTGCGGGGTCGACCTCAACGCGGAGACCGGGCACGAGCACGCGCCGGCCCGCGACCCGCGCTGGAGCGCGCTGGGCGACCTGCGGTTCGACGACGACGGACGGCTCGTCGACGGCGGCTGACCTTCCGCCGCGCGATTCCGTACCATCCCCGTCCTTATGGCCGTCCCGAAGCAGAAGCAGTCGCACGCCCGCACCGCCAAGCGCCGTGCGCAGCACAAGGCCGCTCGCCCGACGGTCAACGAGTGCCCGCAGTGCCACGCGTCCCGCATCCCGCACCGGGTCTGCGGCACCTGCGGCTACTACGACGGCCGCGTCGTCGTCACGCCGAAGAGCTCCGCGCTCGACATCTGATCCACCGCGGCGCCCCGCGCCCCGCGCGCGGTCCGACGCCGCACCCCGTCCCATGAGCAGCACCGTCGCCGTCGACACGACCGGAGCGGACCTCGGCCCCGCCGAGGTCGCCCACGGCGCCGTCCTCGCCGCCGCCCACGGCATCCGCGTGCGGCTGTACGGGCCGGCCGCCGAGCTGTCGCCGGTCGTCGCCGGCGTCGCGGGCATCGAGGTCGTCGACGCGCCGATCTCGATCGCCAAGGCCGCCGACCCCGCCGCCGCGGTCCAGTCCACCCCGGACGCGTCGATCGTGCAGGTCGCCCGGGCGGTGGCCGCGGGGGAGGCGGACGCGTTCGTCGTCGCCGGGGCGACCGGTCCCGCGCTCGCCGCGGGCCTGCTCCACGTCCGCCGGGCGAAGGGCATCCACCGCCCGGCGCTCGCGCTGCCGCTGCCCGTCCCGGGACGACCGGTGACGCTCGTCGACGTCGGTGCGAACGTCGAGTCGCGACCGGACCACCTCGTCCAGTTCGCGTTCATGGGGGCCGCCCTCGCCCGCACCGTCCTCGGCGTCGACCGCCCGCAGGTCGCGTTGCTGTCCAACGGCGAGGAGCCGTCGAAGGGCACGCCGGACGTCGTCGCCACCCACCGCCTGCTCGCCGAACGCCTCGCCGACAGCACGCACGTCGAGTTCGTCGGCAACGTCGAGGGCACCGACCTGACCGCGGGCGTCGCCGACGTCGTCGTCACCGACGGGTTCACCGGCAACATCACGTTGAAGCTCGTCGAGGGCGTCTCGCAGACCGTCGTCGGCGAGATCCGCAAGGCGGCGAGGACCAACCCCGTCGCGATGCTCGGCGGCCTGCTGCTCAAGCCGGCCCTCGGCCGGTTCCGGGACGAGATCGACCCGGAGGGTCCCGGCGGCGCCTACATGCTCGGGCTCCGTGCGCTCGGCGTCGTCCCGCACGGCCGGTTCACCCGCAACGGGTTCGAGCAGGCGATCGTCCGCGCCGCCCGCGGGGCCGACGGTGCGTTGACCGACGTCGTGCACCGCGACCTGCAGGAGGCCGGGGCGCTGCGCCGGTCGCCGATGGCGGCCGCCACGGCGGACGCCGCCGCGGGTTGAGCGCCGCCCCGCCGCCGCGTGCCCGGTCGCCCCGGTACCGTTCGCCGACATGACCCGTGACGAGGTGTCCGACATCGTCCGCCGCCACCTGGCCGACGAGCTCGAGGTCGACGCGGCCGACATCACCGACGCGACCCGGCTACGGGACGACCTCGGGGCCGACTCGATGGACCTCATGATCCTCGGGCAGGAGCTCAAGGACGTCCACGGCATCACGCTCCCCGAGGAGGAGGCGGTGCAGGTCGTCACGGTCGGCGACGCCGTCGACCTCGTGGTACGGCACCTGCCGTCCACGACGTGAGCGACCCGTCCACCACCGGTCCGCTGCGGGCGCTCCTCGACGCGGTGCCGCCGTCGGTCCGCCGTCGCACCGTCACCCACGCGTCGTGGGCGTCGCGGCGGGCCGAGAGCTACGAGCGGCTCGCGTTCGTCGGCGACGGGGTGCTCGGGCTCGCCGTGGCCACCCACCTGTACCGCACCCTCGAGGAGGACCGGTTCGGCGCCGGCCGGCTCACCGTCGCCCGGGCCGGCACCGTCGGCCACGGCCAGTGCCGCGCCGTGGCGGAGGAGCTGGGCCTCCCGGCGCTCGCGCACGAGCTGGCGCCGGGGCGGGCGCAGGGCCAGGTCGCCCACGTCGTGCGCACCGAGCGCGCGCTCGCCGAGATGTGCGAGGCCGTCATCGGGGCGGGCTACCTCGAGTTCGGGTACGAGCGCGTCGCCCCGGCGGTCGTCCAGGCGTTCGGGCCGCACCTCGGCGAGGCGATCGATCGTCCGGGGGACCACAAGAGCCGGCTGCAGGAGCACCTCTTCGCCCGCGGGAAGACCGTCGTCTACCGCGTCGTCGACGAGCTCGGCGAGCCGCACGACCGGACGTTCGTCGTCGAGGCGACCGTCGACGGCGACACGCTCGGGTCCGGGCGCGGCCGGTCGAAGAAGCTCGCGGAGCAGGAGGCCGCGCGCGAGGCGCTCGCCACGCTCGGGGCCTGACCGGTCCCGGTAGGCTCCCCGCCCGCGGTCGGCGCGCACCCACCGGTCCCGGTCGCGCCGGGGAGGCCCGTGGTCGCCCCGGCCCGGATCGCCATGCATCTGAAGTCGCTCACCCTCAAGGGGTTCAAGTCGTTCCCCGACCGCACCCGGCTGGAGTTCTCGCCCGGGGTGTCGGTCGTGGTCGGACCCAACGGGTCGGGCAAGAGCAACGTCACCGACGCGGTCCTGTGGGCGCTCGGGGAGCAGCGGCCGCTCGCCGTCCGCGGCCAGACGATGCAGGACATCATCTTCGGCGGCGGGCGCGGCGTGCAGGCCCGCAACGCGGCCGAGGTCGAGCTCGTCCTCGACAACGCCGACGGGACGGTCGACCTGCCGGTCGGCGAGATCTCGGTCGTGCGGCGGCTCGACCGCAACGGCGAGGGCGAGTACCGGCTCAACGGCGCGCGATGCCGGCTCACCGACGTCCAGGAGGTCCTCTCCGACACCGGCCTGGGCAAGGAGGCGCACTCCGTCATCTCGCAGGGGCGGGTCGAGGCGATCGTCACGTCCAAGCCCCGGGACCGCCGGCTGCTCATCGAGGAGGCCGCCGGCCTCGGCAAGCACCGCAAGCGCCGCCGTCGCGCCCAGCTCAAGCTCGAGCGCACCCGCGACAACCTCGACCAGGCGCTGCTCGTCGAGCAGGAGGCCCGCAAGCAGCTGGGCCCGCTCAAGCGGCAGGCCGAGGCGGCCGAGCTCCACGCCCGGCTGGAGCGGCAGACGGTCGAGGCCCGCTGGGAGCTCGTCCGTGACGCGTTGCGGGACCGGCGGGCGCGCCTCGCCGCCGCGGACGTCGAGACGACGGCGGCCCGGACCGAGCGCGACCGCCTGCAGGCCGAGCTCGACGGCGTCGTCGCCGAGCGACGCGAGGCCGAGGAGGCCCTCGCCCAGCAGGCGCAGCGGCGTGACCGCCTGGCGTCGCGCGCCCGACGGGCGGCGGCGTCCGCCGAGCGGATCGAGCTGCGCCGGGAGCGCGTCGAGGACCGTCGACAGACGCTGGCGGACCGGATCACCCAGCGCTCCGCCCAGCTCCACGAGCTGGCCGAGCAGGCGCGCGCCGACGAGCCCGACACGGCGGGCGCCGACCGGATCACGGCCCTGGAGGCCGAGCTGGAGGCGCTCGACCGCGAGCGGCAGGCGACGCTCGAGCGCGAGCTCGAGACGCTGTCGGCCGCGGTGGTGGTGGCCGAGGCGCGCCTGGCCGACGCGGCCGCCGAGACGGAGCGCGTCACGGCGGACGCGGCGGCGGCGGACGCGGCCGCGCACCAGGTGCGGGAGCGTCGTCGGGAGCGCGAGCAGGCCGCGGAGCAGGCCCGCCGGGCGGCCGCCGCGGTCGGCGCGCAGCTCGCGGCCGCCAACCAGTTCCTCCGCAGCCACGCCGGTGGCGTGGCCACGGGGCCGAAGGGCGCGAGGGCGACGTCGCTCGCCGACGGCCTCCGCGTCGACGACGGCTGCGAGCTCGCGGTGGCCGCCGCGCTCGACGGCCGACTCGGGGCCGCCCTCGCCGACGACCTGGACGCCGGGCGCGAGCTGTTGCGTGGCGGGGGCCGCGACGGGGTCCGGGTGCTCGTGCCCGTCGACCCGCAGGCGGCCGTGGAGGACGGTGGCCCGGCGACGCGAGCCGCGGGCGGGGACGGGCCGCCGACGGACGGGGCCACGCCGCTGGCCCCTCGGGTCCACGGCGACGGGCCGGCCGTCGTCGTCGCCCGACGGCTGCTCGACGACGCGTGGCTCGTCGACGAGCTGCCGCACGCCGTCCCGCTGACCTTCACCGGCGTGCTCGTCACCGCCGACGGGCACGTCTGGCGGGTCGGGACCGGCGAGCTGCAGCGCACGCCGCAGGGCGGCGCCGAGCGCGTCCTGGCCGAGCGCAACCGCCGCGACCGGCTCATCGAGGAGAGCGACGCCGCCGTCCGGGCCGAGCGCGAGGCGATCGTCGCCGTCGAGGGCCTCAAGGACGAGATCGCCGCCGCGGACGCGGCGCGCGACGGCGGCGAGCAGCGCGTCCGCGACGCCCGACGGGCCCAGACCGACGCGCAGGAGGCGGTACGCGACGCCACCCGGGCGGTCGCGCGTCGCCGCGACGCCCCCGACGACGGGCCGACCGCGGTCCGGCGCGCCCAGATCCTCGGCGAGCTGCAGGCCGAGCGGCGCACCGCGGAGCGCCTGGCCCGCGAGCGCGCGGAGCGGGAGCGCCGCGTCGGCGGGCTCGAGCGGGCGCTGCAGGCCGACCGTGACGTCCTGCCGGTCGGGGAGCGGGTGGCCGCGCTGCTCGCCGAGGCGGTGCGCACCGTCCGCGCCCGCGCCGACGCCCTGCAGCGGGCGGTCGACGAGGACCGGGCGTCGGGCGACGACGTGGCGGGGCGCCTGCGGTCGTGCGCCCAGCGCGAGGCCGACCTCAACCAGCGGCTGCGCCGGGTCGCCGAGCGCCTCACCACCGCCGAGGTCGCCGCGCAGCGGGCCCGGGACCAGGAGGCCGAGATCGTCGTCGAGCTCGCCGAGCTGGCCGAGCGCCTGGGCCTCCCCGCCGAGCCGGCGGAGACCCCGCTCGAGGAGGAGGCCGCCGAGCAGCTGCGCCAGCGGATCGCCCGCCTGCAGCGGCGCCGCGAGCAGCTCGGGCCGGTCAACCCGCTCGCCGAGCAGGCGTACGAGGAGGCCCGCGCGCACGTCGACGAGATCGAGGCGCAACGGACCGACCTCGAGACGGCGTTGCGCGAGCTGCGGTCGTTCGTCCGCGACACCGACCGGCAGATCCGCGAGACGTTCGAGCAGACGTTCGCCGCCTGCGCCCGCAACTTCGAGGAGCTGTCGCAGCACGTCTTCCCCGGGGGCGGGGGACGGCTGCGCCTCGTCCGCGAGGCGCCCGACGACGACGGCGACGACGACGCGTCGCTCGACGACGCCGACCAGGACGCGGTGGAGCAGGACGACGACGTCGGCGTCGAGATCGAGATCACCCCCGCCGGCAAGTCGATGAAGCGCCTGACGCTGCTTTCCGGCGGCGAGAAGACGATGACCGCGATCGCGTTCCTCTTCTCGGTCTTCCTCGCCCGGCCCAGTCCGTTCTACGTCCTCGACGAGGTCGAGGCGGCGCTCGACGACCTCAACATCGACCGGTTCCTGCAGCTCCTGCGGCGGTACCGCGACCGCGCGCAGTTCATCGTCGTCACGCACCAGAAGCGCACGATGGAGGTCGCCGACGCGCTCTACGGGGTGACGATGGGCGGGGACGGCGTGTCGAAGGTCGTGTCGCGACGCCTGGAGCAGTCCGACCACGGCACGGCCACCCCGCTGCCGGGCCTCGACGACCGCGCCTGACGGCCGTCGCGGTCGCGCACCCACGCACCGCCCGGTCGGTCGCGCCGCTACCCTCGCCGTCGATGGCGCGCGAATGGACGGAGCTCTTCACCCTGGACGAGTCGCGCCTGCCGGCCGCGGCGTCCGCGCCCGCCAAGCCCGAGCAGCAGGGCCGGTTCTTCCGGCGCCTGCGCGAGAACCTGCGCAAGACGCGGGAGGCGCTCGGCGCCGAGATCACCCAGACGCTCTTCGACGACCTGGACGAGGAGACGTGGGAGCGGCTGGAGGAGGCGCTGATCATGGCCGACTGCGGCGCCCGCGCCACGGCGGACATCGTCGGCCGGCTCGAGCAGGAGGCGACGGTCGGCGGGGTCACCGACCCCCAGGCGCTGCAGGACCGGCTGGCCGAGCTGCTCGCCGAGGCGGCCCGTCCGGTCGAGGACCCCACGATCGACCTGCGTCACGGCCCCACCGTCATCATGGTCTGCGGGGTCAACGGCACCGGCAAGACGACGTCGATCGGCAAGCTCGCCAACACCCTGAGCGGCACGCTCGGGCAGAAGGTCGTCCTCGGCGCCGCCGACACGTTCCGCGCCGCCGCGGTCAACCAGCTGCGGATCTGGGGCGAGCGCGCGGACGTCGAGGTCGTGACCGGCCTCAAGGAGGGCGCGGACTCGACCGAGGGCTCGCAGGGCGGGAAGGGATCCGATCCCGCGTCGGTCGCGTTCGAGGCGGTGCGGCGTGGGATCGAGGTGGGGGCGGACGTCGTGATCGTCGACACCGCCGGGCGGCTGCACACCCAGGCCCCGCTGATGGACGAGCTGGCGAAGGTCCGGCGCGTCCTCGGCAAGCAGGTCGAGGGCGCCCCGCACGAGATCCTCCTGACGGTCGACGCGACGACCGGCCAGAACGGGCTGCGGCAGGCCAAGGAGTTCTCGCAGGCCGCGCCGGTGACCGGGATCGTCCTGACGAAGCTCGACGGGACCGCCAAGGGCGGCATCGCGATCGCGATCGCCCAGGAGCTGTCGATCCCGGTGAAGCTCATCGGCCTGGGGGAGGGCCTGGAGGACCTGCGTCCGTTCGATGCCGACGACTTCGCCCGGGCGCTCGTCCGCGCCGACGACCGGGTCGCGGACCGCCCCGACGGCCCGTCCCCGACGCCCGCGCCGTCCTCGGCGCCGGCCCCGGGCCCGGCGGTCGACCCGGCCCCGCCCGCGTCGCCCCCCGAGACGGAGCCCGAAGACCGCTCCGCGCCCGCCCCGTCGACCCCGTCCCCGGCCCCGTCGGACCCGGACGCCCCGGCCCCCGTGGGGGACGACGGTCCGGGAGCGGGCGATGACGGCGGGGCGGTGGACCCGTCTCCGACTCCGACCGACGCCGACGCCGACGACGGCGGCCGGCGCGGCGGCCGCTGGCGGCGTCGTCGCAACCGGCGCGGCTGAGCGGCCGCGGCCGGCGCGCGGACGATCGGCGTCGTGGACCGGTCGACCCCCGGCCGGCGTGCGCGCCCACGGGTCTGAGGACGTCATGAGAACCGCAGCACGGCTCGGGCGCGAGCCGTCACGCTGGGTCCTCGAGGCCATGTACGCCGTGCACCGAGCGCGGCGCCGGACCCCGGAGGACCAACATGATCCAGCACCGTCACAGCGCCACCGTGGGCGCGACCCTCGCGCTCCTCGTCGGCGGGGCGGCCCTCGCCCCGGCCGCCGGCGCGCACCGCGGACACCACGGTCCGTCGCACCACGCGTCGCACCAGAAGGGCGACCACGAGCAGCGGCGGGGCGCGCAGCAGCGGCTGACGAGCGAGCAGCGGACGGCGCTCACCGAGGCCCGCGCGGCGAGGAGGGCCGCGTACGCCGACGCCCGGTCCGACCTGCGCGCCGCCAAGCGCACCTTCCTCGCCGACACCCGCGACGCCCGCAAGGCACGCCGCGACGCGTTCCGCGCGGCCGCCGGGCTCGACGACCGCACCGCCCGCCGGGATGCGCGGCGCGCGGCCCAGAAGGCGTACCGCGCCGCGACCGAGGCCGAGCGCAAGGCCTACAAGGCCGCGGTCCGCACGTACCTCCGCGCCAAGCGCGACGCTCGCGACGCCTACCGCGACGCCGTCCGGACGGTCCTCGCCGCCTGACGCGGGCCTGGCGCCCGGGCCGCCGGGCGGCCGGGCGGTCGTCCGTCGCCCGGGCGCGGTGGCGGGCCCCGCCGCCCACTACGCTGGCGACCATGGACTCGTGGATCGTCTGGCTGTTGGTGGCGGTGGGCTTCGGCGTCGCCGAGGTCACGACCCTCACGCTCTTCCTCGCCCCGTTCGCCGCCGGTGCGGCGGTCGCCACCGGCGTCGCGGCGGTCGGAGCCGGCACCGCCGCCGAGATCGCGACGTTCGCGGTCGTCACCGCGCTGTCGTTCCTCCTGCTGCGGCCGATCGCCAAGCGCCACCTGCGCCAGCCCTCGTCGACGAAGACCGGCGCCGCGGCGCTCATCGGCCGCACCGCCGTGGTCCTGGAGCCGCTCGCCGGCCCCGAGCGCACCGGTCGGGTCCGTCTCGACGGCGAGGTCTGGACCGCCCGTGCCGCGGGGCTCGCCGACGTCCCCGCGGGCGAGACGGTGACGGTGCTCGAGATCGACGGCGCGACCGCCGTCGTGAGCGACTGACCCGACGGCGGGGGCCGCCGGCCCCGGGGACGGCCCTCACGCGACCGGCCGGTCCAGGGCTCCCGCGCCGTCCCGGGTGCGCCATCCGTCACGGAGGGCTCCGGCCCGGCCGGTAGGGTGGCCGCACCGGCGGTCCGACGACCGCCCCGCCCGTCCCCGGCCACGGAGCCCACGTGGAAGCCGCCCTCGTCGTCCTCATCGTCCTCGTCCTCTTCGCGCTGATCCTCGCCGCGAAGACCGTCCGGATCATCCCCCAGGCCCGCGCCGGCATCGTCGAGCGCCTCGGCCGTTACCAGCGCACGCTCGAGCCGGGCCTGCGGATCACGGTCCCGTTCATCGACCGGCTCCTGCCGTTGCTGGATCTGCGCGAGCAGGTCGTGAGCTTCCCGCCCAACGCCGTGATCACCGAGGACAACGTGTCGGTCGGCATCGACACCGTCCTGTACTTCCAGATCACCGATCCGAAGGCGTCCACCTACGAGGTCGCCAACCCGATGTCGGCGATCGAGCAGCTCACCGTCACGACGCTGCGCAACGTCATCGGCGGGCTGACGCTCGAGCAGACGCTCACCTCGCGGGACGAGATCAACGGTCAGCTGCGCTCGGTGCTCGACGAGGCGACCGGCAAGTGGGGGATCCGCGTCGGCCGGGTGGAGCTCAAGGCGATCGACCCGCCGTCGTCGATCCAGGAGGCGATGGAGAAGCAGATGCGGGCCGAGCGCGACCGTCGCGCGGCGATCCTCAACGCCGAGGGCGTGAAGCAGAGCCAGATCCTGACGGCCCAGGGCGAGAAGGAGTCGGCCGTCCTCAAGGCCGAGGGCGCCAAGACCGCGGCGATCCTGCGCTCCGAGGGCGAGGCGAAGGCGATCAACACCGTCTTCCAGGCCATCCACGAGGGGCGCCCCGACCAGGAGCTCCTGAGCTACCAGTACCTGCAGATGCTGCCCGAGCTCGCCAAGGGCGAGGCGAACAAGGTGTGGGTCATCCCGTCGGAGTTCACGAAGGCGCTCTCGGGCCTCGGCGGCGTGCTGGGCCAGGGCGCGGAGAGCCCGGGCGCCACGGGCGACGGCGGCGAGCCGCGCGCCTGATCCGGGCCCCGGCCCGGTCCCTCCAGTCCTCCCGGCGCCGCGGGCCGGGAGGCCCGCCCTCCGATGCACTGGATCGAACGACGCGTCGCGCTGCCGTTGCGCAGCGCCGACGCCTACCCGCTGGCGGTCGAGCCGGGGACGATCCATCGGTGGTTCGTCCAGGTTCGCGAGGTCCGTCCCCGCGGGTTCCTCCACCTGCGGCCCCGGCTGCGCCACGGGGCGGTGTCGCTCGACGTCGACGCCCACGTCGTGCGGGCGGTCGTCCCGTCGCTCGCGGAGGTCGAGTTCGCGTGGCGCAACGTCCGCGGGCGGCTCGTCCTCGAGCTCGAGGACGCCGACGAGGGGTGCGAGGCGACGCTCCGCATCGGCCTCGACCTGCCGCCGGCGCTGCGCCTCGCCCGTCACGGCATCGCGCTGGAGCTCTCCCGGATGATGCTCTTCGACCTGCGTCGCCTGCGACGACTGGCCCGGGCGGAGGCGGCCGGCGCCACGGTGCCCGACGACCTGGCGGCCGAGGACGGCGAGGGCGACGAGGGCCCCGCCGACGACGAGGATCCCGCCCGCGAGTGGGACGACGCCGGCGATCGGTCGTGATCCGTCGCGGAGCCGGGGGGTCCGTCGCGACCGTCGCCGGCGCGGCGCGGAGGCGTCGCCCGGCGCCCCCGACCGGTCCCCGCGCGGCGGGCCCGGCCGTGCGACACTGATCCGGCCGTGTTCGACGCCCTCTCCGAGAAGCTGCAGGCCACCCTCGACGACGTGCGCCAGCGCGGCACGCTGAGCGAGGCCGACGTCAACGCCGCGATGCGGGAGATCCGCCTCGCGCTGCTCGAGGCCGACGTCAACTTCAAGGTCGTCAAGTCGTTCACGTCGACGGTGAAGGAGCGGTGCCTCGGCGCCGACATCCTCGGCAAGCTCAACCCCGGCCAGCAGGTCGTGAAGATCGTCCACGAGGAGCTCGTGGACCTCATGGGGGGCGAGGCGGTCGGGATCACGTTCGCGTCGCGCCCGCCCACGGTCATCCTCATGTCGGGCCTGCAGGGCTCCGGCAAGACGACCGCCGTCGCCAAGCTCGCCAAGCACCTCAAGGACGAGAAGGGCTCGTCGGTGGCGGTCGCCGCCTGCGACGTGCAGCGCCCGGCGGCCGTCGAGCAGCTGCGCGTCGTCGGTGGTCAGGCCGGCGCGACCGTGTACGACCGCGGCACCGAGCTGCCGGCGGTCGACGTCGCGCGCTGGGCGCTCGACCAGGCCAAGCAGGACGGCAAGGACGTCCTGATCGTCGACACCGCCGGCCGACTCCACGTCGACCAGGCGCTGATGGACGAGCTCGTCGCGATCCGCGACGCGGTCCGGCCCGACACCGTGCTCCTCACCGTCGACGCGATGACCGGTCAGGACGCGGTGAACGTCGCCGAGCAGTTCCGCGACGCCGCGGGCTTCGACGGCGTCGTGATGTCGAAGCTCGACGGCGACGCCCGCGGCGGCGCCGCGCTGTCGGTCAAGGCGATCACCGGCAAGCCGATCCTCTTCGCCTCGACCGGCGAGAAGCTCGCCGACTTCCAGGCGTTCCATCCCGACCGGATGGCCCAGCGGATCCTCGGGATGGGCGACGTGCTGTCGCTCATCGAGTCGGCGGAGCGCCAGTTCGACGAGGACGACGCCAAGGACCTCGAGCGCAAGCTCCGACGCAACGAGTTCACGCTCGAGGACTTCCAGAAGCAGCTCAAGATGATCCGGCGCATGGGGCCGCTGAACAAGGTCATGGGCATGCTGCCCGGGGTCGGTCAGCAGCTCGCCGGCGCGCAGGTCGACGACCGCGAGATGGACCGCGTCGAGGCGATCATCCTGTCGATGACCCCGAAGGAGCGGCGCCAGCCCGAGCTCATCAAGGGGTCGCGTCGCCTGCGGATCGCCAAGGGCTCCGGCACGAGCGTCCAGCAGGTGAACCAGCTCGTGAAGAACTTCCAGCAGATGCGCAAGATGATGAAGCAGATCTCGCGGGGCAAGATGGGGGACCTCGGCGCGCTCATGGGCGGCGGCGGCATGGGTGGGCCGGGCGGCATGGGCGGCGGGGCCGGGGGGCAGATCCCGGTCCGCGGCGGCAGCCGGGCGGCACGGCGCCGCAAGCGCTGAGACCGCGCGCGACGGCGTCGCGACGCGGCCGCGCGCGGAGGTCTCCGCGCCGACGGCCTCATGCCGCTAAGGTTTCCGTCTCGCGACGTGCGCGGCATCGTGCCGTGCACGTCCTTCGCAGGATCGTTTCTCCTCCGACTTCCAAGGACCTTCGTGGCTGTAGCACTGCGGCTCACCCGTGTGGGGAGCAAGAAGAACCCGGTGTGGCGCGTCGTCGCCACCGACTCGCGGAACCAGCGTGACGGCCGGGTGATCGAGACCGTCGGCCGCTACAACGCCCAGACCGAGCCGTCGACGATCGTCCTCGACGAGGAGCGGGTCCGGCACTGGCTCTCGGTCGGCGCCCAGCCCTCGGCGCCCGTCAAGCGGCTCCTGCGCACGCAGGGTATCCGCTAGCGACCCTTCCGGAGCCCCGGTCATGGTCGCTGACCTGCTCGCCGACCTGACCCGGTCCATCGTCGACGACCCGGATGCGGTCGCGGTCGACGAGGTCACCGAGGACGACGGCACGCTCGTCCTCGAGCTGCGCGTCGCGGACGGCGACTACGGCAAGGTCATCGGCCGGGGCGGACGGACCGCGTTCGCCCTGCGTACGGTCGTGAAGGTCGCCGCGGCGCACCGCGATCAGCGGGTGCTCGTCGACATCGTCGACGACGAAGACTGACGTGGCCGGCGGGCCGCGGCCCGGTGGCGACACGCCGCCGGGAACGATCTCGATCGGTCGGGTCGGCCGGGCCCACGGGCTCGACGGCGCGGTGCGGATCACGCGTCCGCGAGCGGGCGCCCTCGCCCTGGGGGGCGTCGTCGTCGTCGACGGGGTCGAGCGTGAGGTCCTGCGCCTGGCGGGCACGGCCGACGCGCCGATCGTCCACCTCGACGGGATCGACGGGCGGGACGCCGCCGAGGCGCTCCGGGGACGCGACCTGCTCGTGCCCCGCACCGAGCTGCCACCGCTCGACGAGGACGAGTTCTGGCCCGACGACCTCGTCGGGCTCCGGGCCGTCGCCCTCGACGGCACCCCGGTCGGCGTCGTCGCCGAGGTCGTGCCGTTGCCGTCGTGCGACGCGCTGCGGGTCGAGCGACCGGGCGAGCCCGAGCTCCTCGTGCCGCTCGTGCGCGACGCGGTGCCGCGCCTGGACCTCGACGCCGGGACGCTCCACGTGGATCTCGCCTTCATGGGCGAGGGCGACGCGGCCGCCGCCGACGCCTCCGGGGCCTGATCCGGTGCAGCTCGACGTCATCACGCTGTTCCCGGAGTGGTTCGACTGGTTCGCCGACCAGCGGCACGTCCGCAACGCGCTGGCCGCGGGGCACGAGCTACGGACGTTCAACCCCCGCGACCACACCGAGCTGTCGGGGCGCCAGGTCGACGACACCCCGTTCGGCGGTGGCGCGGGGATGGTGCTGCGCGTCGACGTCATGGACCGCGCCCTGCGCGGGGTCTACGGTCGCGATCCGGTGGAGCTGCGCGAGGACCGTCGCGTCATCGCGCTCGCGCCCGGCGGTCGCACGCTCGACGACGCCTACGTCGACGAGCTCGTCGCCGAGGACGGCGTGACGCTGCTCTGCGGTCGCTACGAGGGGTTCGACGAGCGGATCGTCGAGCGCTTCTGCACCGAGACGCTGTCGATCGGCCGGTACGTGCTGGCCGGTGGCGAGCTGGCGGCGATGGTCGTCGCCGACGCGGTGCTGCGCAAGCTCCCCGGGACGCTCGGCCACGACGCGTCCGCGGTCGAGGAGAGCTTCAGCGCCGCCCTCGACGGCGACCCCGAGTACCCGCACTACACGCGCCCGGCGGAGTACCGCGGCTGGGCGGTCCCCGACGTCCTGCTGTCCGGGCACCACGGCCGGATCGAGGCCTGGCGTCGGGAGCGCAGCCGCGAGCGCGGGGCCGCGGGCCGGCGCCTGGACCGCGACGACGGGTGACGCGGACGGGCACGGCGCGCCCGATGGGGTCGCTCCGCTAGGCTGCACGGTCTTGCCCGGATCGCGCGTCGTCACGCGCTTCCCGACCCACCGGGCCTCTCGCCGATGACCACCGTGATCGAAAAGCTCGAGCGTGCGCAGGTGCGCACCGACCGCCCCGACTTCCAGGCCGGAGACCGGGTTCGCGTGCACTTCCAGGTGATCGAGGGCAGCCGCCGTCGTACCCAGGTCTTCGAGGGCATCGTCATCAAGCGGCAGGGCCACGGCGCCCGCGAGACGTTCACCGTCCGCAAGCAGTCGTTCGGCGTCGGGGTCGAGCGCACGTTCCCGGTCAACTCGCCGAAGATCGAGAAGATCGACGTCGCCGCCCGTGGTGACGTCCGCCGCGCCAAGCTCTACTACCTCCGTGGCCGCGTCGGCAAGGCCGCCCGCGTCCGCGAGCGCCGGCACGTCGCCGAGGCCGCCGCGCCGGTCGCCGACGCGACGCCGGTCGCCGAGGCCGAGCCGGCTCCGGTCGACACCTCCGAGGCGACGGCCGACGCCACGCCGTCGACGCCCGCCGACGACGCCTGATCCGGGACCGCCCGTGGCCGACGAGACCCCGCCGGGGTCGCCCGTCGCCGTGGGCGACGCCACGGACCCGCCGACGCAGGGAAAGCGTCGGCGGATCCACCCGCTCGCCGAGCTCGTCCTGCTCGTCGTGATCGCGCTGGGCCTGGCGCTCGGCATCCAGGCGTTCCTCGTCAAGCCCTACCAGATCCCGAGCGGGTCGATGATCCCGACGCTGGAGATCCACCAGCGCGTGCTCGTCAACCGCATCTCGCACCACCTGGGGTCCGATCCGTCCGTCGGCGACGTCGTCGTCTTCCACCCGCCGCGCGGCGCCCGGCCGGGCGACTCCGGGTACGTCGGCGAGCAGCAGTGCGCCGAGGCGGACAACATCGAGAAGGGCGCCCCCTGCGTCGGCTCCGTCGGCGGGGAGTGGGAGGACGAGAACTACATCAAGCGCGTCGTCGGAGGCCCCGGGGACCGGATCGCGGTCAAGGACGGCCGCGTCATCCGCAACGGCGAGCCGACCGACGAGCCGTTCATCAGCGACAGCTGCCGGGGCCAGGGCGCCGGCTCCACCTGCGATCTGCCCAACGAGATCACGGTGCCCGAGGGGCACTACTACATGATGGGCGACAACCGCGGGGACTCCGAGGACAGCCGCGTGTGGGGCGCGGTGCCGCGGGACTGGGTCGTGGGCGGGGCGTTCGCGACCTACTGGCCGCCGAAGCGGATCGGCGGGCTGTGATCGCCGCCGGCGAGCCGACGGACCGGTGACGAGCCGCGGCCGACGGCTCGTCCAGCACGACCGACGCCTGGGCGTCCGGTTCGTCGTCGGCGCGGACGAGGCCGGGCGCGGTTGCCTGGCCGGCCCCCTCGTCGCCGGCGCGGTGCTCCTCGACCTCGAGCGGGTCGGTCCGCGGGAGGTGCGTGCGCTCGGGGCGCTCGACGACTCCAAGCGCGTGCCCGAGGCGGTGCGGGAGTCGCTGTTGGAGGTGATCGAGCGGGTCGCCGTCCGCGTCGCCGTCGACGTCAGGTCCCCCGAGCAGATCGACCGGGACGGGCTGCACGTGAGCAACCTCGGGGCGCTCGCCGTCGCCGCGGCCCGCGTGGCGTGCCCGGGGGCGCTGTGCCTCGTCGACGGCTTCGCGGTGCCCGATCTGGATCACGAGCAGCGGCGCCTCGTGGGCGGCGACGGGCGGAGCGCCGCGGTGGCGGCCGCGTCGATCGTCGCCAAGGTCACCCGCGACCGGATGATGCGCGACGCCGCTTCCGAGCACCCGCACTGGGGCTTCGACGTGCACAAGGGCTACGGGACCGCCGCGCACCGGGCGGCGATCGTCCGTCACGGGCTCAGCCCGTTGCACCGTCGGTCGTTCCGCAGCAGCGCGTACCCGCAGCGCGCCGCCTGAGCGCCCCTCAGAACGCCGCCTCGACGTGCTCCAGGCGGACGAGGCGACCGTCGCCGTCGATCCAGACGCCGATCGCGTCGAACCGCAGGTCCGGCGTGCGCGGACGGTCCGGGTGCTCGGCGAGCCATGCGGTCGCGAGCCTCCGCACCCGGGCCTGCTTGCCCGCGTGGAGCGAGATCCAGGGCGACGTGCGGTCCGGCGCGTCGCCGCGACGCGCACGGCGGGCCTTGACCTCGCAGAACACGAGCGCGCGGCGGTCGTGGGCGACGATGTCGATCTCGCCGTGGCGGGTCCGGAACCGCTGCTCGAGGATCGTCATGCCGAGCCGCTCGAGGTGGTCGCGGGCGTGGCGCTCGCCGGCGAGGCCGAGCGCGGGCCGGTGGCCGGTGGGAGGGGAGGGGACGTTGGGCATGCGGCGACCGTAGGGCCGCTCCCCGTGCCGGATCAGCCCCCGGATCGTGCGGATCCGGTGGAGCGTTCGCACCGAGACCGCGCGGCGCCGTCCCTCCACGGATCCGACGCGGGATCGGCGCCGTCGACCCCCTGAGTCCGCACGGACCACGGGCCTAGCGTCGCCGCCATGACCCTCGCCCGCGTCCACACCTTCACCATCGACGGCCTCGAGCCCCGCCACGTCACCGTCGAGGTCGACGTGCGCCCCGGCCTGCCGAGCTTCACGATCGTCGGCCTCGGCGACCTGGCCGTCCGCGAGGCCCGCGAGCGGGTGCGCGCGGCCCTCGGCAACCAGGGGTTCGAGCTGCCCCAGCGACGGATCACGGTCAACCTGGCCCCCGCGAGCCTCCCGAAGGGCGGGCCCGGGTTCGACCTGCCGATCGCCGTCGGCCTCCTCGCCGCCACCGGTCAGGCGCCGGCCGACGACCTCCACGGGATCGCGGTCACCGGGGAGCTGTCGCTCGGCGGCATGCTGCGGGGTGGTCGAGGCGCACTGGTGATCGCGGAGGGCGCGCGCGCCGCGGGCCTCCACGCCGTGCTGCTGCCGCGGGCGCAGGTCGCGGAGGCCGCGCTCGTCCCCACGGTCGCGATCCGCGGCGCCGCGAGCCTGCGCGACGCGGTGGCGGCCCTCGCCGACCGCGGGCGCGACGACCGTCGACCGACGCCGGCGGCCGGTGCCGGGTCGCGCCCCGACGCCGCGCCGGCCCCGGACCTGGCGGACGTGCGGGGGCAGCGCACCGCCCGCCGGGCGCTCGAGATCGCCGCGGCCGGATCGCACAGCCTGTTGCTCGCGGGGCCGCCGGGGACGGGCAAGACGATGCTGGCGCGGCGCCTGCCGGGCCTGCTGCCGGCGATGCGCACCGGCGAGGCGCTGGAGGTCACCCGGATCCAGTCGGTGTGCGGGCTGCACGACGGCGACGGGCTCGTGGCCGAACGGCCGTTCCGGGCGCCCCACCACGGCACGTCCGCCGCCGGGTTGGTGGGCGGTGGCAGCGTCGCGAGGCCGGGCGAGATCACGCTCGCGCACCGCGGGGTCCTGTTCCTCGACGAGCTGCCCGAGTTCCGGCGCGACGCGCTCGAGGCGCTCCGTCAGCCGCTCGAGGAGGCCCGGGTCCGCCTCGTCCGACAGGGCCGCACGCGGGCGTTCCCGTCGCGGACGTTGCTCGTCGCGGCCGCCAACCCGTGCCCGTGCGGGTTCGCGGGCACCGCGAGGTGCCGGTGCAGCGACGCCGACCTCGATCGGTACCGGCGCAAGCTCTCGGGCCCGTTGCTCGATCGGATCGACCTCCACGTCGACTGCCCGCGACCGACCGCCGACGAGCTGTCCGGGCCCGCGCCGGCGTCGAGCGCCGACGTCCGCGAGCGCGTCGAGGCGGCGCGGGCGTTCCGGGCCCGCCGGCGACGCCTCGACGGTGCGCGCCCGCTCGACGCCGACCTCGAGGAGGCCGCGCGACGGGCCCTCGACCGCTGCTACGTCACCGGGCGGCTCTCGGCCCGCGGCCGCACCCGGGTGCTGCGCCTCGCGCGCACGATCGCCGACCTCGAGGCGGCGGCCACGATCGGGGCGGCCCACCTGGGCGAGGCGCTGCACCTGCGCCAGCGGTTCGAGGAGCCCGGGGCGGTGGCGGCGTGAGGGCGTGCGCGGCGTGCCTGCGGCGATCGCGCCTGTTGGCCGAGGTCAGTCCCGAGATCGACCGCCGGTTCCGCGGCCGACGGGTGCCGGGCATCCTCGCGATGGACGACGAGCGCCTGGCGGCGACCCTCGGTCGACACGGCCGGGCCCGACCCGACGCGCTCGACCTCGGTGACGAGGAGTTGCTCCAGCGCGCCCGCGCCCTGCGCGCCGCGCACCGGACCGACGCCATCTGCCGCCACGACCCGGAGTTCCCGGCGCGCCTGTCGACGATCGACGATCCGCCGGCGTTGCTGTACGTCCGCGACGACGCCGGTCGGCTCGTCGACGCCCTGGCGGGCCGGCCGTCGGTCGCGATCGTCGGGTCGCGTCAGGCGTCCGACGAGGCCCGCGAGATGGCCCGCCGACTCGGCGCGGACCTCGCGTCGGCCGGGGTCGTCGTCGTGAGCGGCATGGCGTTCGGCGTCGACGCCGCCGCGCACGACGGGGCGCTCACCGTCCACGGCGGGTCCGGGCGGGGCTCGGCGACGGACGCGGCCGACGGCGTGGACGGTGCGCCGTCGGGCCCCGGCCGCACCGTCGCGATCCTCGGCGGGGGACCGGAGCGGTCGAGTCCGGCCCGGCTCTCGCGGCTCTACGAGCGGATCGTCCGCCACGGCGTGGTGGCGTCCGAGCTCCCGCCCGGCACGACGCCGCGGCCGTGGACGTTCCCGGCGCGCAACCGGCTCCTCGCGGGACTCGTCGACCTCGTCGTCGTCGTGGCGGCCCGGCCGGGATCCGGGTCGCTCATCACCGCCGGGCTCGTCCTGTCGGACGCGGCCGGCGACCGCCTGGCGGTGGTGCCCGGGTCGACCACCGACCCCAGGTGCGCCGGATCGAACGCGCTGCTGCGCGAGCCGGGCGTCACCGCGGTCCTCGACGCGTCCGACGTCCTGGCCCGGCTGCCGGCCCGACCCGGCGGCGATCCCGGCACGTTCCGGCCGTCGACGACCCGGGACCCGCTCGCCGGACTGGACGGCGACGGCCTGCGGCTCGCCCGATGCCTGCTGGACGGCCCCCGGACGCTGGAGTCGATCGTGGACGACCTCGACGCCGTGCGCGTCCTGGCGGGCCTCGCCGAGCTCGAGGCGGCCGGACGGCTGCGGCGGAGCGTCGACGGCGCGCTCGTGCTGGACGTCGCGTGACGCACGCCCGCCGCGGCGGACGGCCCCCGACGGAGCCGCGCCGCGCCGTCCGACCGCGCCGCCCGTCGCCCGTCGCCGTCGCGTCGTCCTCGGGCGCCGCATCGCCCGCCGTCGGCGCGTCGCCCCTGCGGACCGACCTTCGGTCGAGACGCGCCTCCGGGGCCGGCCGGGCGCGCTAGCCTCGGAGGTGGCATGTCCGATCGTACCCCCGTCTGCCTCTCGATCGCCGCCTCCGACTCCGGGGGCGGCGCGGGCATCCAGGCCGACCTCAAGGCGTTCGCGGCCCAGGGCACGCACGGGACGACGGCGATCGTCGGACTGACCGCCCAGAGCACCGTGGCGGTCACGCGCATCGAGCCGGTGTCGCCCGCCATGATCGTCGAGCAGGCCCGGGTCGTCATCGACGACCTCGGCGTCGACGCGGTGAAGATCGGGATGGTCGGCACCCGCGAGACGATCGCCGCGGTCGCCGAGGCCCTGGACCTCCTTCCCGCCGGGGTGCCGGTCGTCCTCGACCCCGTGATGGTCGCGGAGTCCGGCGCCCGGTTGCTCTCCGCCGACGCCCGCCGCGACCTCGTCGAGACGCTCCTGCCGCGGACGACCGTCGTCACGCCCAACCTGCCTGAGGCGCTCGCGCTCGTCGGCGGGGTGGACGGGATCGACGCCGACGCGTCCGACGCCGACGTCGAGCGGATCGCCCGGGGGGTGCGCGACCTGGGCCCGGACGCGGTGATCGTCACCGGCGGGCACCGCGACGAGGCGTCCGACCTCCTGCTCACCGCCGAGGACGACGTGGTGCTCCTGCCCGGGGAGCGGTTCCCGGACGGCGCCGCCCACGGCTCCGGGTGCACGCACTCCAGCACCCTCGCGGCCCGCCTGGCGCTCGGCGACGACCTGCCGCGCGCCGCCCGCGTCGCCCGGCTCATCGCCGGCCGGAGCGTGCGTGGCGGGCTGCGCGACGTGGGGGCGGGGGCCGGCCCCGTCGACGTCCTCGACCTCGCGACGCGGCGTCGCGTGTCGGAGCGCCAGGCGACCGCGGGCGACCTCGCGCTCGAGGCACCATGAGCCTCGACCTCGCCGTCGTCGCGATCGCCGCCGCCGTCGTCGTCCCGCTGGCGCTGCTGGCGGACGGCTGGGCGCCGGCGCTCGCCGACCGGATCGCCGCGCTGCGGCTCTGGTGGGCCCACGGGCGCCACGGCCGACGCACCCGCCGCGACGCCGAGCGCACGGCGCGCGAGCTGCTGCGGACCTGCCTCGACGCCGAGAGCTGGGAGATGTACCGGGACCTGGGGTTCGTCCGGGTGTGGGGCGCGACCCCGCGCGCGCCCGCCCCGTCGGGGCGGCGCCCGCCGGCGGGGGTCGCCTACGCCTACCTCGTCTATCCCCACCGGCCGTACGTCGTCTACCTCCCCCAGACGACCACGTTGCTGGGCGAGTGCCACGTGCAGCTCGCCGGACTGGACCCGGCGTCGCCGCTCACGGCCACCGACGACGTCCTGGCCCACTGGATGGCGCTCACCGGCGACGAGCGCGGCGTGCTCGCGGCCGCGTGGACGTCCACCCCGGGCGGCGAGATCTCCCGGCGTCGCGTGCACCGCGACCTCTGGCGGCTGCGGGAGTGGGAGCGTCGCCGCTCCGAGGCCACCGCGACCGTGCGCGGCCGTGCCCTCGACGGCGCGCCGGGGCATCCGCGGCCGCGCTGAGCGGCCGGGTCGACGGTCCCGCTCGCGTCCGCCGCGACGGGGCGTGGTGCGAGGTCACGCACACGCGACGGCCACGGCGTCTGCGAGGATCCGCCCGTGAGCGTTCCCGCCTCAGGAGACGGGCTGCCCGAGCGCGGCCCCGAGCCGCCCGGCCCTCCGGGGCCCGAGCACCTGCCGGTCGTCGAGCCCGACCGCGACCTCGACGACTGGGGCCGGTCCGCGCGCGTCGTCGACGCGCTCGACCGGACGGTCGTCGACGCCGCCCACAAGGTCTGGTTCCGCGTCGACATCGAGCACGCGGCGCGGGTCCCGGGCGCCGGGGGCGCGCTGCTCCTCGTCAACGGCGGCGGAGCGCTGTCCCCGGTCGGACCGATGCTCGCCAAGGCGATCCGGGACGACCACCCGCGGCGGCGCGAGGTCCGGATCTGCCTCGATCCCTCGGTCATGGACCAGCCGGGCCTGTCGGTCCTCCTGCCGCGCAGCGGTGCGGTGCGCGCCCACGAGTCGGACGTCCGACGGCTGCTCGGCGACGAGGGTCGCCTGGTCGGCCTGACGCGGCGCACCGACCGGTTGTCGGACGAGGACGCCGCCGGCGACCTGGCGCGGCATCCCGCGGTGCTCGCCGCCGTGCGGGCCGACCGGCCGATCGTGCCGATCGCCGCGGTCGGCGCCGACGACGCCCAGCCGGTCCTCGGCCGCGTCCCGTTGCCCGGCGGCCGTCGGCTGCCGGTCACGCTCGCGTTCCCGCACCTGGGCCCCTTGGCGCTGCTGGCGTACCTCCCGGCCAAGATCCGCCTGCGGGTCCTTCCACCGATCCACCCGTCCGGGAGCGGGGACGAGCGCCACCAGGCCGTGCGGATCGCCGTCGCGGCGGCTCGGCGGCTGCGGCACGAGGCCGAGGACATGGCGCGGGATCGGGGGTCGCGGTGGCTCGGCTGAGTCCCGGCGGACTCCGGGTCCTCGTCACCGCCGCGTCGTCGCGCCTCGGTGGGCTCGTCGTCGCCGGCCTCGAGGAGCACCCCGGCGTCGCGACCGTCATCGCCGTCGACCACCGACCACCGGCGGCGCCGTTCGCGTCGGCGGAGTTCGTGCGCCTCGGCGAGGCCTACACGCAGCTGCCGCGGGTCGTCCGGGGCGCCGGGGTGGAGGTGCTCCTGGACCTGCGGGCCGCGGCGGCCCTCAGCCCGCTCGACGACGCCGCGCTCGCCGGTCACGGACCGGTCACCGACCGGATCGTCGAGGCCTGCATCGCCGGGGCCTCGCCGGTCCGTCGGCTCGTCAGCGTCGGCTCGGTCCACCGCTTCGGGTGGCACCGCGACCTGCCGGCGTTCGTCACCGAGGAGACCGAGGCCCCGGGCCCGCCGCGCGGGCGCCTGCAGATCGCCCTCGCCGAGATCGAGGCCGCCGCCGTGGGCGCGACCGCCCGGCACGGCGCGCTGGACCTCTCGCTCATCCGGTTGGCCGACCCGGTCGGGCCGGCCGGGTCGGGGCTCCTGCAGGCCGCCGACCGGTTGCCGGTGATGCCCACCGTGCTGGGGTTCGACCCGTCGGTCCAGGTCGTCCACGAGGAGGACGCGGCCCGCGCCGTCGCGCACGTCGTCGGCGGGTCGCTCGTCGGGCCCTACCTCGTCGCCGCGGACGGCACCCTTGCGTTGACCGAGGCGCTCCGCGAGCTCGGGCGCGCCTACGCCCCGCTCCTGCCCCCGTGGGGTACGGGGCTGCTCGCGCACGTGCTCGAGCGCAGCGGGCTGCGGACGGCCCACGACCTGGCCGGACAGCTGCGCCACGGCCGTGGCATCGACAACCGCCGCCTCAAGGCCACCGGGTTCTCGTACCGCGCCACCACCCGCGAGGCGTTGCGGTCGGCGTCCGGGGTGCGCCGGCGTCGCCGGACGCTGGCGTCGGGCGCGGTCGACGCCTACGAGCCCGAGGTCGAGGCGTTCCTGCGCTACAGCCCGTCGGCCAGGAGCGCCGGGGCGGACGGCGAGCGGGACGAGGCGGACGGGATCGCGGCGCTCGAGGTCGAGCGGCTGCTGGAGCTCCTGCCGTCGCTCGATCCCGACGCGCTGCGGGCCCTGCGGGCCCACGAGGACGGCGGTCCGGGCCGTCGTCGGATCCTCGACGAGATCGATCTGCTGCTCGACGGCCGGTGATCGTGGGCGGACGGCGGCGGCGCACCGCGCCCTGCAACGGCCCGTCGGGGTGTCGACGCCGGTACGCTCGCTAGCATTCTCCCTCGCCTCATGCGTACCAGGGCGTTCATCATCAGCGCGGGGACCCTCGTCGCCCTCCTCCTCGTGGTCGGCGGGGTCATGGTCGCCGACGCGAGTGGCGGCGATCGGATTCCTTCAGGCGTCACCATCGGCACGGTCGACGTCGGTGGGATGACGCGCGACGAGGCGATCACGACCGTGCGTCGGCACGTCGACGAGCATCACGCGCGGACGATCCGCGTGGTGCACTCCGACAAGGAGTGGAAGCTCACGCCCCGCCAGGCGAAGGTGGAGGTCGACGTCGAGGCCACCGTCGACCGGGCGATGGACCTGGCCGACGACGGCAACGCGTTCACCCGCGTCTTCCGGCGCATCACCGGCGGCAGCGTCGACAAGCGGCTCACGACCACGACGACGTTCTCCAAGCCCGCCGTGTCGCGGCTGATGGACCGCGTCGCCGCCGACCTCAAGCGCGAGCCCCAGAACGCCAGCGTGACGTTCGAGGACGGCAAGCTCCGCGTCAAGAAGGGGCTGCCGGGCCTGCGGCTCAAGCGCGGAGACGTGTCGGTCGCGGTGCGCAAGGCGATCGTCGACCCGTCGCTCTCGCCCCAGATCTCGGCGCACACGCACAAGAAGCAGCCCGAGGTCAGCACCGCCGACGTCCGCAAGCGGTACGGCACGGTGCTCGTCGCCAACCGCGCGACCTTCAAGCTCACGCTCTACAAGAAGCTCAAGCCGGTCAAGACCTACGGCATCTCGGTCGGCAAGGCGGGGAACGACACCCCAGCGGGCCAGTACACGATCGCAAACAAGGCGGAGAACCCGGCGTGGCACGTGCCGAACTCGGCGTGGGCCGGATCGCTGGCCGGCACGGTCGTGCCGCCCGGACCGAGCAACCCGCTCAAGGCGCGCTGGATGGGGATCTACGACGGCGTCGGGATCCACGGCACCGCCGACGACGCGTCGATCGGCACCAACGCGTCGCACGGCTGCCTGCGGATGCACGTGCCCGACGTCATCGAGCTGTACGACCGGGTCCCGGTCGGCACCCCGATCTGGATCCTCTGACCGGCGACCGGCGACCGGCGACCGGCGACCGGAGACCGGCGACCGGCGACCGGCGACCGCGTCGCGGCGACCCGGTGGCCGGACGGGCGGTCGGTCCCCGCGTCAGCGCGCGGTCGGGTCGACCTCGACCGGCGACTCGCCGGTCCACGGGCTCGGCGACGGCTCTCGCGTCGCACGGTGATCGGGCCCGAACGCCGCGATCTCCTCGACGGGGACCTCGGTCCACCCCTGCCGTAGGAGCAGGGAATGGTGGTCGCCGTGGCGAATGGTCAGGGTGCCCAGCCACACGCCCCGCATCCGCTTGCGCAGCACCGCGTGCCAGAGCGTCGTCGCGTCGACGTCCCCCCGGACCGGGTGCCACGGCCGCGGCGGCGGATCGGTCCCGACGAGGACGCCCGCGACCCGAAGCTGCGGTCCGGTGGCCACCCGGCCGGTATCGGTGTCGATGAAGAACGAGCCCACGAGCCCCCACGATACGCCCGGACCGCCGCTTCCCGACGGCTGGTCCCGGGCGATCGACGCGCTGCGCACCGACCTGCGCCGTCGCGGGACGTCCGAGGCCACCCGACGGGCGTACGACGGCGACCTGCGCCGGTTCGCCACCTGGTGCGCCGGGCGCGGGATCGACGACCCGCGCGCGGTCGACGTCCGCACCGTCCGACGCCACGTCCAGTCCCTCACCGAGGCGGGCCGGGCGGCCACGACCGTCACCCGCGCCCTGGCGGCGCTGCGGGCCGCCTTCCGGGCGCTCGTCCACGAGGGGCTCGTCGACGGCAACCCGGCCGAGCTCGCCCCGGCTCCGCGCCGCCCCCAGCGCCTCCCGCGGGTCGTCAAGGCGACCGAGGCGGCCCGGCTGCTCGACCGGATCCCGGCGGACGACGACCCCTTCGACCTGCGCGACCGGGCGATGCTCGAGCTGGCGTACGGGTCCGGGCTCCGGGCGGCCGAGCTCGTGCGGCTCGACCTCGTCGACGTCGACGCGGCGGGCCGTGAGCTCCGCGTCACCGGCAAGGGCGAGCGCACCCGGACGTTGCCGCTCGGCGATCCCGCCGCCGACGCCGTCGAGCGCTACGTCGCCCGGGGGCGCGGCGCGCTCGCCGCGGCCCATCCGGACGGTCGGCCCGCGCCGGCGCTGCTGCTGTCCCGTCGCGGTGCGCGCCTGTCGACGAGCGACGTGCGACGCAGGTTGCAGCGGCGGTTGGAGGAGGCCGGGCTCCCGGGGGACATCCACCCGCACGCGCTGCGGCACTCGTTCGCCACCCACCTGCTCGACGGAGGGGCCGACCTGCGGTCGATCCAGGAGATGCTCGGACACGCACGACTCTCGACGACGCAGGTCTACACTCGGGTAGAGTCGGCCCGACTCCTGGAGGCGTACCGTCGAAGCCATCCGCGTGCGTAGGCCGCGCCGGACCGCCCCGAGCCCATGGAACGATCAGTGCAAGTCCAGCCCCGTCCGAGCGACCTCAACGAGCTTTGGCGGCGCCTGCGCACGAACGGCGATCCCCAGGCCCGCGAGCAACTCGTCCTCGCGCACGCGCCGTTGGTGAAGTGGGTCGCGGGTCGGGTCGCGTCGACGCTGCCGTCGCACGTCGAGGAGGGCGACCTCATCTCCTACGGCCTCATCGGCCTGACGTCCGCGGTCGACCGGTTCGATCCCGACCGCGAGGTGCGGTTCGAGACGTACGCCGTCACGCGGATCCGCGGCGCGATCATCGACGAGCTCCGGTCCCAGGACTGGGTGCCGCGGTCGGTCCGGCAGCGCGCGCGGGAGATCGAGCGGGCCCACACCGCACTCGAGCACAAGCTCCACCGGGCGCCGACCGACGACGAGATGGCGGACGCGCTCGGCATCACCCAGCGCGAGTTCCAGGACTCGCTGGCGCGGGTGTCGCAGGCGACGGTGCACGCGCTCGACGAGATGTGGTCGGTGGGGGACGGCAGCGGCGACCAGGTGTCGCTGCTCGACACGCTCCCCGACGATCACGCCCCCGATCCCGAGACGATCGTCGCCGAGCAGGGCCTGCGCGACCAGATCGGCGAGGCGATCGAGGCGCTGCCGGAGCGCGAGAAGGTCGTCATCGCCCTCTACTACTACGAGAACCTCACGCTGCGCGAGATCGGCGAGGTGCTCGGCGTCACCGAGTCCCGGGCGTCCCAGCTGCACACCAAGGCGGTGCTGCGGTTGCGCTCACGGCTCAACGCCGAGGACCTCGAGCTCGGCTGACGCCGGTCGCGACGGGCGCCGGACGGGGCCCCGCGGGCCGCACCGGCGGGACCACCGGATCGGCGGCGACCCGCTGCTAGCCTCGGACGGGTGAGCACTCCTCCCGCCTACGTCGTCTGCACGTCCTGCGGACGGCACCTCCTGCGCGGAGAGACGCCCGAGGTCTTCCTCGACGACGGTCGCCGTAACGAGGTCTGCCCGCTCTGCGTGCCCCGCGCCCTCCACGCCGGCTGGATCCGGGTCGGGGTCGACGGGGCGCCGACCCTGGAGCCGGACCGGCGGCGACGTCGGTCGCTCCTGGACCGGCTCCGCGGAACGACGCCGCGGACCGGCCGGGGGGGCCGGGGCTCGCGGTCGGGGCCCGGCGCGCCGGCCGCGGGGACCCGTCGTCCGGTCCGTCGTGACCGCGCTGACGCCGAGACCGCCCGTCGGAGCGCCCCGACGGTCGCGCAGGAGCCGGAACGTCCGACGCACCGGCGGCCGCACCGGATCGAGGACGAGCTCGACATGGCCACCGACGAGGCGTACGAGGCGGTGTCGCTCGCCGAGCAGGCCACGACCGCCGGTGGCGGACGCGCCCAGGTCATCTCGGCCGGGGCGCGGATGGCGGCCCGCGCGGTCGACCTCTACAACCACTCCGAGCACCCGCGGACCGTCGCGGGCGTGGCCCGCTCGCTCGGCGCCCCGTGGGTGACGATCCGGACCGTCGAGGGGTCGCTCATGCGGATCGTCATCGCCTGGGAGCTCACGTGGTACCGGTTCGAGGTCGACCTGGCCCGCGAGGCCAACGGGGTCAACGCGACCGGCACCGGCAGCTCGCTCGGCGACCTGCTGCCCGGGGACGTCGAGCCGAACGCCGTCGCCGACGAGCACGGCTACCTCTACCTCTACGACGCCGACGCCGACGCCGACGACGCCTGACCGGCGGGTCAGTGGCGCGGACGCCGGCCCTCGCCGAGGCGTCGCTCGCGCGCCTCGCGCTTGGCGTCCAGCTCCTCGATCTCGGCCCGCAGGTCGAGGAACGACCGTCGGCGGGCGTCGTCGAGCTCCCCGGCGTCGATCGCCGCGTGGACCGCGCAGCCCGCCTCGCGGTCGTGGCGGCAGTCCGCGAACCGGCACCGGCCCGCCAGTCCGCTGACGTCCGCGAACGCGGCGGCCAGGCCACCGGTGTCGCGGACGAGGCCGAGCTCGCGGGTGCCCGGCGTGTCGAGCAGGCAGGTGCCGCCCCCGAGCGGCACGAGCTCGCGCGCCGTCGTCGTGTGACGACCCTTCGCGTCGGTGCCGCGGACGTCCCCGATCGCCAGCACCTCGCTGCCGAGCAGGACGTTGACGATCGACGACTTGCCGGCGCCGGACTCGCCGATGAGCCCGGTGGTGACGCCGCGGGGCAGCAGGGCCGCGAGCGCGTCGAACCCGCGCAGGTCGCGCTTCGACACCGCCACGACGGGGGTGCCGGGCGGGGCGGAGTCGCGGACCGCCTTCCAGGCGTCCGGCAGGTCCAGGTCGGCCTTCGTCGCCACGACGATCGGCCGCACGCCACCCTCGTGCGCGAGGACGAGCGCCCGCTCGATCCGGCCCGGTCGCAGCGGCCGGTCCAGGGCGTGGACGACGAGCACCGCCGCGACGTCCGACGCGAGCACCTGCTCCAGCAGCTCCCGCGACGGGTCGCGCCGCCCGACGCGCCGACGACGCTCGGCCACCGCCACGACGAGGAGCCGGTCGTCGCTGGCGTCGCGCTCGGTGGCGACCCAGTCGCCGACGGCCAAGGGCGTGTCGCGGCGGTCGTCGTCGGGCAGCGCCGACGCGCGCGGCAGTCGGGCGACGCCGGGGCGTCGGCCCGCGGGCGTCACGAGGTGGCATCCGCCGTACTCGATCCGCGCCACCCGGGCCGGCAGGCGATCGCCGGTCAGGAGCGGCTCCAACCGTGACGCGACCTCGGCGTCCCACCCGGCGGCCCCGAGCGGATCGTCGACGTCCCACAGGTCGGTGACGCTGGGCGGGACGCCGGACTCGTCGGTCATGCGGGGGGCGGGCTCATGCGTGGACGGTGGGGCGCGGGCGGCGCCGTCGCCGGATCCTACGGGGGTCCGGTGGCGGGCGGGGCGCAGGCGGCGTCCGGGCGACGCGTCGACGACCGACCCGGTATATTCCCGGATCCCGCGCGGATGTAGCTCAGTTGGCTAGAGCGTCTGCTTGCCATGCAGAAGGTCGTGGGTTCGAGTCCCATCATCCGCTCCTGAGAGCAGTGCCCGAAGGCCCCGGAACCCCCGGGGCCTTCGTCGTTCCCGGGAACCGTCGACGGCCCGACCTCCAGGCGCGCGGCCGGGCGACGATCCCGACGACGACGACGGCGGTCGGGCGTCGGACCGGCGCCGTCCGGCCGGTCAGGCGTCGCGGCGCAGCTCGCCGGTGAGGACGTAGCGCAGGATCTCGACGACCTGCTCGGGCTCGCGGGCGACGGCCAGGGCGGCGCGGTCGACCTCCTTCAGCGCATGGTCGTGCTCGGCCGGGTGCAGGGTGACCAGCGGCTTGCCGAGCGCGGACGCGACGCCGGCGTCGAACGCCGCGTTCCACTGCCGGTACCGCTCGCCGAACCGGACGACGACGACGTCGGCGCGCTCCAACAGCGTGCGGGTGCGGATCGCGTTGACGCCGGCGCCGAGGTGGTCGCGCCAGAACGGCTCGGCCGGCTCGCCGAGGATCGCCGCCCCGCAGTCGTCGCTGGCGGCGTGGTCGGTCACCGGCGCGGTGAACGTCACGTCGAGGCCCGCCGAGGCGGCGCCCGCCTCGATGCGCTCGCGCCAGTCGGTGTGGATCTCGCCGGAGAGGTGGACGGTCCAGGTCATCGGCCGATCATCGCGCACCGACAGACCGGGCCGCACGGGCCGCCACCCCGTCGAGCACGAGCGCCAGGCCCCGGTCGAACGCCGTGCGGGGATCCTCCGGCGCCGCGACGACGTGCCGCTGCGTGGCGCCGACGGTGTACCACGCGATCGCCTCGTAGGCGGCCAGGACGTCGTCGGGACGGGGGAGGGCCGAGCGGAGCGCCTGCAGCACGAGCTCGGTGGCCCGGCGGACCGGGGCGACGTCCGCCGGTCGCAGCGTGAGCAGCTCGGCGAGCACCGGGTCCTCCCGGTAGGCGTCGTACAGCGACCCCGCCAGCGCGGTGATCGCCTCCCGCCAGCCGCGGCCCGCGACGTCGGGGAGCGGCCGGGCCGCGAGCCGTCGCTCGGCGACCGCCCGGAGCAGGGCGTCCTTCGTCGTCCCGCGCCCGTAGAGCACCATCGTCGAGCAGCCGAGCGCCGTCGCGAGCCGGCGCATCGTCAACGCCGCGACCCCGTCCGCCTCGACGAGCGCCACGGCGGCGTCGGCGATGTCGGCGACGGTCACGTCCTGCGGGTCGGCGGCCACCGGTACACCGTACCCATCCTCGGCATAACGTGTTATCGTCAGGGCATGGAGCGGGCATGACGTCGATCGTCGACGAGCCGGAGGAGCTCGACGCCCGGTGGCTCACCGACGTGCTGCGGCACGCCGGGCGCCTCGGGGCGGGGGAGGAGGTCCTCGACGCGGACGTCGCGCCGTTCGGGACCGGGCAGCTCGGGCGCGTCGTCCGGGCCCGCCTGCGTCACACGGCGGGCGAGGACGTCCCCACGTCGCTCGTCGTGAAGCTCCCATCGGCCGACCCCGGTAGCCGACAGGCCGCCGCGGCGTTCGGGGCCTACGAGGCCGAGGTGCGCTTCTACCGCGACCTCGCCGGCGACGCGGGCGTGCGGACCCCCGACGTCCTGTGGGGCGACGTCGAGCCCGACACGGGCCGGTTCACCCTCGTCCTCGAGGACCTCGCCGACGCCTGGCGGGCCGGGGACTCCGTCGACGGGGCCGGCGTCCGCGAGGCCGCGGCGGCGCTGCGCGAGGCGGCCCGCCTCCACGCCGCGTTCTGGGACGCTCCCGACGTGGCCGACCGCGCGTGGCTCGCCGCCCCCGCCCGGACGCAGCTGCTCTTCGACATGGTCGCGCCCTACCTGCCGACCTTCCTCGAGCGGTTCGGGGACGCGCTCGACGCCGACGTCGTCGACCTCGTCCGTGGCCTGGCCCCGCACGCGGCCGACTATCCGCGCCGCGCGTGGACGGCCCCGCTCACCGTCGTCCACGCCGACTACCGGCTCGACAACCTCGTGTTCCGCGACGCTCCCGACGGCCGGCGCGAGGCCACCGTCCTGGACTGGCAGAACGTCCGGGTCGGCCCGGCGCTCGTCGACGTCGCGATCTACCTCGGGAGCTGCCTGACGGTCGACGAGCGGCGAGCGCGACAGGACGAGCTGCTCGACGGGTACCGATCCGACCTGGCCGCCGGCGGCGTCGAGCTCGCCGCCGACGCGTGCCTCGCGCGGCTCCGCGAGGCGTCGCTCTTCGCGCTGCTGCTCGCCGTGCCCGTCTCGGTGAACCTGCGCCGCGACGAGCGGGGCGACCGGATGTTCCTCGAGCTCGTCCGGCGCGGCGCCGCGCTCGCCGCCGACCTCGACGCCGGGACGGTGCTCGACCGATGACGATCCCCGCACCCCGCACCGGGCACGTCGCCCTCGTCACCGGCGCGTCGTCCGGCATCGGCCGCGAGATCGCCCGCGGCCTCGCCGCCGAGGGCCACGACCTCGTGATCGCCGCGCGCCGCCTCGACCGGCTCGAGGACCTCGCGACCGAGCTGCGCGCCCACGGCCGGCGGGTGCTCCCGCTGGGGTGCGACGTGTCCGACCCGGAGAGCCGCGAGGCGCTCCTCGACGCGGTCGCCGACGCCGGGCTGACGGTCGACGTCCTCGTCCTCTGCGCCGGGTACGGCGCCGGCGGGGCGTTCACGTCGCTCGACCCGGCCGCGGTACGCGGCCTCGTGCGCACGAACGTCGAGGGCGTCATGGAGCTCGCCGTCCGCGTCGCTCCCGGCATGCAGGAGCGGCGGACCGGGGCGATCCTCGTCGTCTCGTCGATCGTCGGCAACCAGCCGATGCCGGGCCTCGTCGCCTACGCGGCGACGAAGGCGGCCGTCACGTCGTTCGGCGAGGCGCTGCACGACGAGCTGCGCGACCACGGCGTCACCGTGTCGGTCCTCTGCCCGGGGGAGGTCGACACGGAGTTCGCCGTCGTCGCCGGCGTCGACGAGATCACCGCCGCCGTGCCCGGGTTCCTGCGGATCGATGCGGAGTCGTGCGCCCGCGCAGGCCTCGACGGCCTGCGTGACGGGCGGCGCAAGGTCGTGCCGCTCGTCCCCGTGAAGGTCCTGCACGCCGTCGGCGGCCTCGCGCCGCGACGCCTGTGGTTCCGGCTCGCCCGCTCGCTCGTGACGTGATCGCCGTCCCGCCCGTCCGCCCCTCGACCCGAAGGTGACCATGACCATCGCTCCTCTCTGCGACGACCTCGGCGCGTACCTCGTCGCCGGCCGCGTCGCGTCCCACCCGCCGGCGTCCCCGCGCAACGAGACCGACGTCCGGACCGTCCGCGACGGCATCCGCGACGGCGCCGAGGCCGAGGCGCTCGGGTTCCGCACCGTCTACTTCTCGGAGCGGTGGAACCTCAAGGAGGCCGCCGTCGTCCTCGGCGCGGTTGGCGCCACGACCGAGCGGGTCGGGCTCGCCACCGGGCTCGTGTCGCCCGCGCGCCGCCACGTCCTGCACATGGCCGCGTTCGGGGCGACGATGCACGCGGCGTTCGGGCCCCGGTTCGTCCTGGGCCTCGGCCGCGGCGACCACGCCTACCTGCGCCACGAGGGGCTGCGCACCGCCGGGTTCGACGGGATCGTGGACTACGTGTCGATCCTGCGCCGCCTGTGGGCCGGCGAGACGGTGACCTACGACGGGCCGGCCGGGACGTACCGCGGGATCAAGCTCGGGGACGTCTACGAGGGCCCGGCGCCCCAGGTCTTCTACGGGTCGTTCGGGCTGCCCAAGGCCGCCGAGGCCGTCGCGCGGGCGTTCGACGGGGTGATCCTGCCGCCGATGATGACCCCGGAGGCGACCGCCGGATCGGTCGGGCGGCTGCGCGAGGCGTGCGAGCGCGCCGACCGCGACCCCGCGTCGCTGCGGATCGTTCAGTGCGTCGTCACGGCTCCCGACCTGGACGAGGCCGAGGCCCGGTCGCTCGCCCATGCGCGCGCGGTCACCTACCTGCAGGCCCCCGAGTACGGCAACTCGCTGCGGCGCGTCAACGGATGGGACGCCGCCCCGGTCGCCCGCCTGCGCGAGGCGGTCGCCACCGCGACGCGGGCGCGCGAGGGCGACGAGCTCGTCGACACGGCGTTCCACCGCCGGGAGCTGCTGGAGCCGTCGCGGCTCGTGCCCGACGCGTGGATGGACGCCAGCTGCGCGTTGGGGTCGGTCGAGCACTGCGTGCGACGCCTGCGCGAGTACCGCGCGGCCGGCGCGGACGAGGTCGCGACCTACGGGTCGACCCCGGGCCAGAACGCGGGGATCGTCGCGGCCTGGCGGGCGACCGCGGGCGTCCCGGCGTAGCGGGCGGCGCGCCCCTACTCGCGCGTCCGGTCGTACGCCGCGGGGAGGGCGGGGCCGGCGTTGAGCGTCTCGATCGCCGTGTGGAGCGCGGCGTGCTCGGCCGCGTCGAGGTCGGCCAGGACCTCGGCGTCGAGGGCGTGGAGCAGCGCGTCGGCCTCGGCCGCCACCGCGCGCCCGCGATCGGTCGGGACGATGGCGTAGCGCTTGCGGTCGGTGTCGGTGCGGTGGCGCTCCACGAGCCCCGCGCCCTCGAGCAGGTCGATGCAGGAGACCATCGTCGCCTTGTCGATCCGCAGCCGCACGACGAGGTCCTGCTGCGACAGGGGGCCCTGCTCGATGACGGTGGACAGGAGCGAGTAGTGGCGCAGGCGCAGGCCCAGCGGGGCGAGCCGCCGGTCCACGAGGCGCAGGACGACCTGGCCGATCTTCACGAGGACGCAGCTCGTCTGGCCGACGAGGAACGCCGGGACGAGCGGCTCGACGTCGTCGGGCGCCGTGACGTCGGCCGGGCCCGCCGCGTCGACGGCGGTGGGGGCGGGCTGCTCGCCGGTGCTCGACATCCTCGTCCACGGTACCGCAGCGAGGATTCGTGAGGCGAATCGTTCGGTTGACAAACGATGGGGCGGCTGCTTTCGTTCGTGGCACGAACGATCCGACGGGCGGCGGGCCCGGGACCGTGCGCGGACCGCGCACGCGACCGGGGCGTCGTCACGTCGCGTCGACGCGCCCGCGGCCGGCCGGCCCCGGGATCCCCGGCACCCACGAGCAAGGCAGGTCCCCGAGATGTCCGTCATGAAGACCCGGTTCACCGAGACCTTCGGCATCGAGCACCCGATCGTCCAGGGCGGCATGCAGTGGGTCGGCCGCGCCGAGCTCGTCGCCGCCGTCGCCAACGCCGGGGCGCTCGGCTGCCTCACCGCGCTGACGCAGCCGACGCCGGAGGACCTGGCCAAGGAGATCGAGCGCACGCGCGAGATGACCGACAAGCCGTTCGGGGTCAACCTCACGATCCTGCCGGCGATCACCCCGCCGCCCTACGCCGAGTACCGCCGGGCGATCATCGAGTCGGGGGTGAAGATCGTCGAGACCGCCGGGTCCAACCCGGCCGAGCACCTGGCCGACTTCCAGCCGCACGGCATCAAGGTCATCCACAAGGCGACGTCGGTCCGCCACGCGGTGAAGGCCGAGAAGCTCGGCGTCGACGCGGTGTCCGTCGACGGGTTCGAGTGCGCCGGCCACCCGGGCGAGGACGACGTCCCCAACCTCGTGCTCATCCCGGCGGCGGCGGACCAGCTGACCGTGCCGATCATCGCGTCGGGGGGCATCGGCGACGCGCGGGGCCTCGTCGCCGCGCTCGCGCTCGGCGCCGACGCGGTCAACATGGGCTCGCGGTTCCTCGCGACGGTCGAGGCGCCCGTCCACCAGCGCGTGAAGGAGCAGATCGTCGCGAACACCGAGCGCGACACCGAGCTCATGTTCCGCCCGCTGCGCAACACGGCCCGGGTGGCGTCCAACGGCGTCTCGCGCGAGGTCGTGAAGATCCTCGAGGAGGACGGCGGCACGTTCGAGGACGTCAAGGACCTGGTCGCCGGGGCCCGCGGTCGCGAGGTGTACGAGCAGGGCGATCCGGAGCGGGGCGTCTGGTCGGTCGGCCTCGTCCAGGGCATCATCAACGACATCCCCACCTGCCAGGAGCTCGTCGAGCGCATGGTCACCGAGGCGGAGGGCATCATCCGCGACCGCCTCACCGGCGTGCTCGCCACGCCGGCGACGGTCTGAGCGTCGCGGGGGGGCGGGGTCCGTCAGCCGGGCCCGTGGCTGCGGCGCAGCGCCACGAGCGCCGTGGCGGCGATGAGCGCCAGCAGGACGAACCCCACGCGGTAGTCGACGACGCCCATGAGCAGCGGCGGGAAGAACCCCCCGAGCCCGCCCGCCGCGCTCACCACGCCCGTCACCGCGCCGACCTCGCGCGGGAACCACGCCGCCACGAGCTTGAACACCGCGCCGGTGCCGAGGCCGAGCGCGACCGCCAGGGCGAGGCAGGCGGCGGTCAGCGGCACCATCTCCTCGTACGTCCCGGCGACGACGAGCGCCAGCAGCGCGGTGCCGACGAACGACCAGCGCAGCACCCGGTCGGCCCCGATCCGGTCGGCGAGCATGCCGCCGACGGGGCGGGCGATGACCGCCAGCGCGGCGAACCCGGCGGCGCGCGCCCCGGCGTCCGTGCGCGACAGCTCGTGGACGCCGGTGAGGAGCTTCGGCAGGTAGAGGAACATCGACACGAACCCGCCGAACGACACGAAGTAGAACAACGTCAGCGCCCACGCCCGGGGCTCGGTCCGCAGCAGGCGCGTCACGCCGCGGCCCGGCTCGCGCGGGGTGGCCCGCGTCGGCGCCCCGGGGGGCGGCTCGGCGGCGACGAGCCACACGACGAGGACCACCGCGACGAGGACCGCGGCGACGACGAACGGGGCGCCGATCCCCCACTGGTCGGCGATCGTCGGCGCCGTGAGGCCCGCCAGCACCGTCCCGCCCATCCCGGCGCCGTACACGCCGAGCGCGTATCCCTGGCGCTCGGTGGAGAACCATCGCGAGACGAACGGCACGCCGACGGCGAACGACGACCCGGCGAACCCCAGGAGGAAGCCGAGCGCGAGGAGCGCCGCGAGCGACGAGTGCCACGCCGCGAGCGCCGCCAGCGGCACGATCGTCCAGCCGAGCAACAGGCCGAGGACGGACCGCGCGCCGTGGCGGTCCGCGAGGACGCCCATCGGCAGGCGCATGATCGAGCCGAGCACGACCGGGAGCGCCACCACCACCGACAGCTCGAAGTCGCTGAGCTCGAGCTCGTCCTGGAGGTCGGGCCCGAGCGGCCCCAGCAGGCTCCACGCGTAGAACGCGACGGTGAACGCGAGGGTGGAGACGACGAGCGCGCGCCGGCTCCCGGGCGGGTCGGGCGTCGACGTGGCGGCGTCGCGACCGACGGTCGGGGGCGCTCCGGAATCCTCCGACCGGCCCGCCGCGGAGCCCGACGGTGGGCCTGCTCCGGTCACCGCGCGCCCCGGCGTGCGGCGCGGCGCGACGTCGCGAACCGTCGCCGGTACAGGATCGGCGGCCGGCCGATGTACTGCCACGGCAGGCTCCACACGTGGACGAGCCGGCTGAACGGGAAGAACGCCCAGAACGCCCAGGCCGCCACGGCGTGCAGCTGGTACATGAACGGCGCGGCCACCGCGGCGTCGACGTCGGGGTCGAGCGCGAACAGCGACCGCCACCACGCGCCCATGGTGTCGCGGTAGTGGTGCGCGTCGTCGGCGAGGAGGTTCTCCCCGAACGCGATGTACGTGCCCTGCAGGACGAGGAACGTCAGCAGGCCGTAGGTCACCATGTCGGCCGGCGTCGTCGTCCGGCGGACCCGGTCGTTCGTCGTCCGTCGGTAGAGCAGGCCGACGAACCCGACGACCGTGAGGAGCCCGGCCAACCCGCCGGCGACCGCCGCGAACCAGTGGTAGGCGTTCTCGCTGATCCCGAGCGACGCCGTCCACGACGCCGGGATCACCAGGCCGATGACGTGGCCGCCGGCGGCGGCGAGGATGCCGAAGTGGAACGCCGGGCTCGCCCAGCCGAGGATCCGACGCTCCAGCAGCTGCGTCGACCGGGCGCCCCAGCCGAACCGGTCGGTGCGGTAGCGCCACCAGTGGCCGACGACGAACGTCGCCAGCGCGACGTACGGCAGGATGATCCACAGGAGGACGTCGCCGGCGCTCACCGTCGGGCCTCCGCGCCGCCGTGGACGTCGGGCATGCCGAACGGCTCCAGGCCCACGAGCTCCTGCGGTGGGCCCTGGGCGGCGACGGTCGCCGCGCGCGCCCGGTCCACCGCGGAGGGCTCGCCGAGGACGAGCGTCACCGCGTCGAGCAGCGCGGCGTACGGGCTGCCCTCGTCGACGAGCGCCAGGCGCACGAGCTCGATCTCGGCCCGGTACTGGCCCAGGACGGTGAGGCCCCGACCCTCCGGTGCGGACGCCGCGAACTCCAGCATCACCGGCAGGAAGTCCGGCAGCTCGTCGTCGGCCATCGGCAGCCCCGCGGCGCGGTAGAGCTTGCGCAGCCGCAGCAACGCCATCCCGCGGCCGCGCTTGTCGCCCTCCTCGTAGTACGTGAGGTACAGCCCGCAACGGCGCTTGAGGTCGAACGTCTCGACGTAGTGGCGCCGGATCGCGTCGAGGGGGACGGCGGTCCACCACGCGAGGAAGCGGCGGAGCGCGTCCCGCGTCGGCCCGTCCGGCAGGCCGTCGGCGGCGTCTCGGAGCTCGCCGGCCCCCGCGTGCGTCCGCTCGTGCGGGTACTCCAGCAGCAGGCCGCAGAGGTCGAGGGTGCGCGACGCGTCGGCGTCGCGGCGTCGTGGCCGGCCGCGGATCATCGGTCCAGGCCCTCCTCGCGCCGGCGGTCGCCGAGCATCTGGACGATGTCGAGGTCGACGCGGTCGGCGTCGGGGCGCATCGCCGACTGCGCGTCGGCGGCGGCGTCGTAGCCCGGTGGCCGCGACACGTCCCGCTCGATCGCGCCGCAGTTGCCGGGCCCGCCCTCGAAGTCCAGACCGCAGGTCCCGCGCTCCTCGAGCAGGTTCCCGGCCTGCTCGGCGTGCGCCGGCGGGATGACGTAGCGGTCCTCGTACTTCGCGATCGCCAGGAGCCGGTAGAGGTCCTCGATCTCCTCGACGCTCATGCCGACCGCGGCGGCGCGGGACTCGTCGTGCTCGCCGAGGACCTCGCGCTTGCGCATGTGGTGGCGCATCGCGGCGAGGCGTCGCAGCACGTCCCGGATCTGCTCGCCGTCGCCGGCGGCGAGGAGGTTGGCGAGGTAGTCGACGGGGACCCGCATCGCGTCCGGGTCGTCGACGGCGGAGAAGACCTCGTCGGGATCGGCCTCGTAGCCGTCGGCCTCCATCGTGCCGGCGATCGGCGACAGCGGCGGCACGTACCAGACCATCGGCAGCGTCCGGTACTCCGGGTGCAGTGGGAGGGCCACCCGGTAGCGCATCGCCAGCGCGTACACGGGGGAGCGGACCGCGGCGTCGATCCAGTCCTCCGGGATCCCGTCGGCGAGCGCGCGGGCGCGGACGTCGGGATCGGACGGGTCGAGGAACACGTCCCGTTGCGCGGCGAGTAGGTCGCGCTCGTCGGGGACCGAGGCGGCCGCCTCGACGCGGTCGACGTCGTAGAGCACGAGGCCGAGGTAGCGGATCCGTCCGACGCAGGTCTCCGAGCAGATCGTGGGCTGGCCCTGCTCGATCCGCGGGTAGCAGAGCGTGCACTTCTCGGCCTTGCCGGACTTGTGGTTGAAGTACACCTTCTTGTACGGGCAGCCCGACACGCAGTAGCGCCAGCTGCGGCACTTCTCCTGGTCGACGAGGACGATGCCGTCCTCCTCGCGCTTGTACATCGCGCCCGACGGGCAGGACGCGACGCACGCCGGGTTGAGGCAGTGCTCGCAGATCCGGGGCAGGTACAGCATGAACGCCTGCTCGTACTCGGCCCGGACCTGGTCCTCGATCCCGTCGGTCAGCGGATCGTCGTGGATCCGCTCCGGCGCGCCGGCGAGGTTGTCCTCCCAGTTGGGCCCCCAGCCGATCTCGTCCATCCGGCGGCCGGAGACCTGCGATCGGGCGCGCGCGACCGGATCGTGGCGCTGCCGGGGCGCCTCCACGAGCTGGTCGAAGTCGTACGTCCACGGCTCGTAGTAGTCGTCGAGCTCGGGCATGTCGGGGTTGGCGAAGATCCGCAGCAGCTTCTTGAGCCGGCCGCCGCCCTTGAGCCGCAGCCGGCCCTTCTTGTCGAGCTCCCAGCCGCCACGCCACTGCTCCTGGTCCTCCCAGCGCTTGGGGTAGCCGACGCCGGGCTTCGTCTCGACGTCGTTGAACCACATGTACTCGGCGCCGGGACGGTCGGTCCACACCTGCTTGCAGGTGACGCTGCAGGTGTGGCACCCGATGCACTTGTCGAGGTTCATCACCATCCCGACCTGCGCGCGGATCGTCATTCGTACACCACCTTCGCCTCGCGCTTGCGTAGCACCGTGACCTCGTCGCGTTGCGACCCGGTCGGTCCGTAGTAGTTGAACCCGAACGACAGCTGGGCGTACCCGCCGATGAAGTGCGTCGGCTTCATGACGATCCGGGTCAGCGAGTTGTCGGTGCCGCCCCGCCTGCCGTGCATCTCGGTGAGCGGCACCTGCAGGTTGCGGTCCTTGGCGTGGTACAGCAGGCAGGTGCCCTGGGGGATCCGGTGCGACACCGTGGCGCGCAGCGCGATCACCCCGTTGCGGTTGTAGCTCTCGACCCAGTCGCCGTCGGCGATGTCGAGGTCGGCCGCGTCCTCGACGCTCACCCACAGCATCCCGCCGCCGCGGAACAGGGTGAGCATGTGGAGGTTGTCCTGGTACTCGGAGTGGATCGACCACTTGGAGTGGGGGGTGAGGTACTGGAGCGTCAGCTCCTTGCGCCCGGACCCGTCCCGCGCCCCCTGGTCGCCGAAGATCGCCGTGTAGCGCAGCGGCGGACGGTAGGCGGGCAGGCCCTCGCCGAGCTCGAGCATCCACGCGTGGTCGAGGTAGAGGTGCTGGCGGCCCGACAGGGTGTGCCACGGCTTGTCGCACTCGACGTTCATCGTGAACGGCGAGTAGCGGCGCCCGTGCGCCTCGATCCCCGACCACTCCGGCGACGTCATCACCGTGCGCGGCTGGACCTGGGCGTCGGCGAACGTGATCCGCAGGTCCTCGCTGCCGGTCGCCAGGTGGTCCATCGGCACGCCGCACAGGCGCTCCAGCGACCGGAACCCCTCTACCGACAGGCGGCCGTTCGTCGTGCCGGACAGGGCGAGGATCGCCTCGCACGCGTGCTCGACCCGCTCCAGCGACGGACGGCCGTCGGCGGGACCGCCGCGGACCGCGCCGTTGTGGGCCCGCAGGTGCGCGACCTCCTCGTCGGCGACCCACCGGGCGCTCTTGATCGTCGTGCCGAGCTCCTCGACGAGCGGTCCGAGCGCCGCCCACCTCGCGCCGATCGCGGCGTAGTCGCGCTCGACGACGACGAGCTTCGGCATCGTCCGGCCCGGCACGGGATCGCACTCGCCGGCCCGCCAGTCGCGGACCTCGCCCAGCGGCTGGGCGATCTCGTCGGGCCCGTCGTGCGCGAGCGGGGCGGCGACGACGTCGCGCCGGGGAGGACGACGTCGGAGAAGATCGCCGTGCTCGTCATCCGGAAGTCGACCGTCGTCAGGAGGTCGAGCTTGCCCTCCGCCGCCTCGTCGCGCCAGCGGACGTCGCGCGGGCGCTCGTCCTCGGGGGCCTCCTCGGCTCGCACCGCGCTCTCGGTCGTGCCGAGCATGTGCTTGAGGAAGTACTCGTGCCCCTTGCCGGACGACCCCAGGAGGTTGGCCCGCCAGATCGTCATGACCATCGGGTGGTTGCCGGGCGCCCCCGGGTCCTCGCACGCGAATCGCAGGTGCCCGGCCCGGAGCTCGTCGACGACGTGGTCGGCGACGTCGCGGCCGGCGGCGTCCGCCTCGTCGGCGAGGTCCAGCGGGTTGCGGTCGAACGACGGGAACGACGGCAACCAGCCCAGGCGGGCCCCGAGCGCGTTGACGTCGGCGATGTGCATCCCGTCGAGCAGGCCGCGACCCAGCGGCGACGCGTGGTCGGCGGGACGGATGCGCTCGTACCGCCACTGCTCGGACGCGAGGTAGAAGAACGGCGTCGAGGACTGGTGGCGTGGCGGCCGGACCCAGTCGGTCGCGAACGCCAGCGTCTGCAGGCCGGTGAGCGGCCGGACCTTCTCCTGCCCGACGTAGTGCGCCCAGCCGCCGCCGTTGACGCCCTGGCAGCCGCACATGAGCACGAGGGCGAGGAACGTGCGGTACGTCTCGTCGGAGTGGAACCAGTGGTTCGTCCCCGCGCCCATGCAGATCATCGAGCGGCCGTTCGTGCGCTCGGCGTTGCGGGCGAACTCGCGGGCGACCCGCGCCGCCAGATGCCGGTCGACGCCGGTGATCGCCTCCTGCCAGGCCGGGGTGTGGGGGAGCGGGTCGTCGTAGTCGGCCGGCCACTCGCCGGGGAGGCCGGGGCGCCCCACGCCGTACTGGGCGAGGGTCAGGTCGAGCACCGTCGTGACGAGCCGCCCGCCGATCCGGCGCGCGGGGACGCCGCGGCGCATGATCCCGCCGTGCTCGCCCTCGCCGACGTCGAACCGCGGCAGGTCGACCGGCACGTCCTCGTCGGCGTGGCCGTGGAGGCTCAGGCGGGGCACGACGCCGTCCAGGCGCAGGTTCCACCGGCCCGGCTCGCCGTAGCGGTGGCCGACCGACCCGGTCGGCACCACCGGCTCCCCGGTGCGCTCGTCGACGAGGACCGGCTTCCACTCGGCGTGCTCGGCCTCGTCCGCCGCGGCGTCCCCGAGGTCCGACGCGCGCAGCATCCGGTCGGGGACGTACGCCCCGTCGCGCTCGCGGAGCGTGACGAGCAGCGGCATGTCGGTGTAGCGGCGCGCGTAGTCGCGGAAGTACGGCGCCTGACGGTCGACGTGGAACTCCTTGAGGATGACGTGGCCCATCGCCATCGCCAGGGCCCCGTCGGTGCCGGGCCGCCCGGCGAGCCAGTGGTCGGCGAACTTCGTGTGCTCGGCGTAGTCGGGCGAGACGACGACGACCTTCTGCCCGCGGTACCGCGCCTCGGTCATGAAGTGCGCGTCGGGCGTCCGCGTCGTCGGCAGGTTCGTGCCCCACACGATCATGTACCCGGCGTTCCACCAGTCACCGGACTCCGGCACGTCGGTCTGGTCGCCGAACGTCTGGGGCGACGACGGCGGCAGGTCGGCGTACCAGTCGTAGAACGACAGCACCACGCCGCCGATGAGCGAGTAGAACCGGGCCCCGGCGGCGTAGGACGCCATCGACATCGCCGGGATCGGCGAGAACCCGGCGGTGCGGTCCGGCCCGTGCTCCCGGATCGTGTGGACGTGGGCGGCGGCGATGAGGTCGACGGCGTCGTCCCACGACGCGCGGACGAACCCGCCGCGTCCGCGCTCGCGCTTGTACGCGCGGGCGACCTCGGGGTCCTCCACGATCGACGCCCATGCGGCGACCGGGTCGCCGAGCCGGTCGCGGGCGCTGCGGAAGAGCTCCAGCAGCGTGCCGCGGACGTACGGGCGCTTGAGCCGCAGCGGTGAGTAGACGTACCACGAGAACGACGCTCCGCGCGGGCAACCGCGTGGCTCGTACTCCGGCATGTCGGGACCGGTGGAGGGATAGTCGGTGGCCTGCGTCTCCCAGGTGACGAGGCCCTCCTTGACGTACACCTTCCACGAGCAGGAGCCGGTGCAGTTGACGCCGTGGGTGGAGCGGACGACCTTGTCGTGCTGCCACCGTCCGCGGTAGGTCCGCTCCCAGCGACGGTCCTTGGCGACGAGCTGGCTCCAGCCCTCCTCGGACACCGGCCCGCGGCGCAGGTGGCGGTGCACGCCGAGCAGCCGGTTCCTGGGGGCCTCGGGGGGCGTCATGGGCGGGCTCCGTCCGGTCGTCGGCCCCGGAGGGGCGGGGCCGGGTCCGACGCTCCCAGATCGTCACCCGGTGAGTCAACCCGGATCCGCGGATCGGTCACCTCCGGGTCACGTGGCGCGGTCGTCGGGGAACGGGTAGAAGGATGGCGTGCCCCAACGGCGTCGGGACGGAGCGGTGTGGACCGGGGTGGCGCCGACGGGCGCCCGCCTCGTGCTGCCCGGGTTGATCCTGCTCGCCGCGGCGGTGGTGGCGGTCGTCGGGCCGCGCGGGCTCGCGCCCGGGCTCGCCCTCGGGGCGGTGTTCCTCGTCGTCGTCGACGCGACCGTCCGCTGCGCGTTCGCGGGCGTGGACGACCGGGAGCGCGAGCGGCGCGCCCGGTGGGCGTTCCGGCGGACGGGGCGGTGGCCGGACGACGTCGAGGACCGGGACGGCACGGACGCCCCTGACGGGGACGGGGACGGGGACGGTGGTCGGGGGAAGGGCCGTCGCCGCCACGACCGCGTCGGCCGGCCCGACGGCGCTCCGCCCGCGTCGGCCGACCACGCGCGGCGGGCCGAGGGTCGCGACCGGTCGCGTCGGCGCCCGCCGCGCCGGCGCCCCTGAGGGGTACCGGCGCGGCCGCGATGCCGGACGCCGCCGCGTCACGGGACGGCCCGGCGCGCCGGGCGGTCAGCGACCGACGGCCGACGCGCTGCCGCCGAACCGCTCGCGCAGCTCGCGCTTGAGGAGCTTGCCGGACGCGTTCTTCGGCAGCTCGTCGACGACGTGGACCGCCTTGGGCACCTTGTGCGCGGCCAGGGCGCCCTTGGCGTGGGCGACGAGCCCGTCGGGGTCGACGGTCGCCCCCTCGGCGGCCACGACGACCGCCACGATCGCCTCGATCCAGCGCTCGTGCGGCAGGCCGATCACCGCGACCTCGCCGACCGCCGGGTGCCCGTACAGCGCGTCCTCGACCTCACGCGACGCGACGAGCACGCCGCCGGTGTTGATGACGTCCTTGATCCGGTCGACGATGAAGAGGTAGCCCTCCTCGTCGATCCGCGCCATGTCCCCGGAGTGGAACCAGCCGCCGGCGAACGCCTCGGCGGTCTCCTCGGGCTTGCCCCAGTAGCCGGTGCAGAGCTGGGGCGAGCGGTAGACGACCTCGCCCTGCTCGCCGGGCCGCACGTCGCGGCCCTCCTCGTCGACGACGCGCGCCTCGACGAAGAGGACGGCGCGGCCGACGGAGTCGGGGCGGTCGTCGTGCTCCTCCGGCTGCAGGACGCACGCCAGCGGCCCGATCTCCGACTGGCCGAAGCAGTTGTAGAACCCGACGTCCGGCAGCCGCTCCCGCAGCCGCTGCAGCACCGGCACCGGCATGATCGACGCGCCGTAGAACGCCTTGCGGAGGTTCGACAGGTCGCGGGTGGCCAGGTCGGGGTGCCCGGCGACGCCGACCCACACCGTCGGCGGGACGAACAGCGAGTCGATGCCGTCCTCCTCGACCCGCCGCAGCAGGTCGGCGACGTCCGGCGCCTCGACGAGGTCGTTCGTCGCCCCGATCGCGAGGTACGGCAGCAGGAACACGTGCATCTGCGCCGAGTGGTAGAGCGGCAGCGCGTGGAGCGGACGGTCGGCGGGAGTGAGGCCGAGCGTCGTGATGCACGACAGGTACTCGTGGATCAGCGCCCGGTGGGTCATCATCGCGCCCTTCGGCCGCGACGTCGTCCCCGACGTGTAGAGCAGCTGGACGAGGTCGTCGTCGGCGACCCCCGACTCGTCGTGGACCGCGCCGTCGGGGTCGAGCGCCCAGCGCAGCAGGTCGTCCGGTCCGTCCCCGTCGCGGAGCGTCCCACGCGCGTCCGCGATCTCGGCGGAGACCGCGTCGACGGCGTCGGCGAGCGCCGGGTCGAAGAGCACGAGGCCCGGATCGGACTGCGTCAGGAGGTAGACGAGCTCGTCGCCGCGGGCGTTGAAGTTCACCGGCACGTGGACGAGCCCGGCGCGGGCGCAGCCGAGGAACGCCAGCAGGTAGGCGTCGGAGTTCTTGCCGAACGTCGCGACCCGGTCGCCGTGGCGCAACCCGCGCGCCAGCAGCGCGGCGGCCACCCGGCCGGCGGCCACGTCGAGCTCCGCGTAGCTCCACTCGCGGCCGGCGAACCGCAGGGCGGTCCGGTCGGGGGTGCGCCGCGCGCTGCGACGCAGCAGCGCTCCGACGGTGCTGGGGAACCCGGGGACGGCGGTCTCGCTCATGGCGCGAGCCTATCCCCGGGCGGGGGCGGCGTCGGGCCTGGAGGCGTCGGTCCGCCCGACCGGTGGCGGCGCGGACCGCGCGGTGCGTCAGGGGGTCGGCGCGGACGCCGGGTCGCGTTCGACGCGGGGGTACGCGCCCGACCACGGCCGGGGCGTCGCGAACGTGTTCGGCGCCGGCAGCGCGTTCTGGCCGCGGAGCGTCAGGTTGCGCGCCAGGTCCGGGCCCAGCAGCCGCTGGATCGCCTCGCGCTCGTCCGCGCCGAGCAGCGGCAGCATCTCCGGGTTGACGATCGGCTGGAGGCGCGCCAGGTGGCTCGTCGCGTCGCGGGTGCCGACGCCCTGGGCGAGGCCGCCGAGTCCCATGCCGACGTCGCGGGCGTACGGGGCCGCATAGGCGACCATCGGCCGCAGGTCCCGCAGGACGACGTCCGACGGCGGGAGCGCGGCGGCGACCGACGGCGACGCGGTGCGCAGCGCGTTCAGCAGGGTACGACCGGCCGGTGCGGCCGACTCCAGCCGGCGCAGCGCGGTGAGGGTGCGCGGGGCCACCGTCCGGAGCCGCGCGACGACCGGGGAGAGCCGGTCGAGCGCGACCCCGAGGTCGTCGAGGACCGGTCGGGCGCGGTCGCCGACCGCCGCCAGCCGTCCGGCGGTCCGGTCGGTCGTGCGCAGCGTCGACGGCAGCTCGGCCAGGCCGGCGCGCAGGGCGTCGGCGTCCGCGCGGATCGCGGTCGCGGAGCGCCGTGCGGCGGTCGTCAGCCGACGGATCTGCGCGCCGCGTCGGTCGAGCGTCGCGAGCGTCGTGGCGAGATCGCCCACGAGCGCGCGGAGCGCCAGGCGCTGCCGGTCGACCGGCGGGACGAGGCGCTTGCCGGCGAGGAGCAGCTCCGAGATGCCGGAGATCCCCCGGCCGACCGCGCGGCGGTCGCCGACCCCGCGACCGAGGTCGTCGAGCAGCGAGCGCACCCGGGCCCGTCGGCGCGGACCGAGCGTCGAGAGGACGTCGCCGAGCTGGGTGGACTCGCGGGCGTTGCGCAGCCCGAGCCGGCCGCCGTCGGGGATCGTCGGACGGCCGCGGGTGCCCGGGTCCAGCTCGACGTAGTTCTCGCCGACGAGCGTCTTGAACCGCACCCGGACGACCGCGTCGTCGTGGATCGGGGCGTGGTCGCGGTCCAGGGCTAGGCCGAGCACGGCCGTCGACCCGCGCGAGGAGATCCCCCGAACCTTGCCGACCGTGACGCCCGCGTGACGGACGTCCGCGTTGTCGGCGAGCTGCAGCGCCGTGGGGACGACGACCTCGACCCGGTAGCGGTCCTCCAGGTCGATCCCGCCCGCGGCCTGCAGGAGGAGCAGCGCGACGACGAGGCACGAGGCGACGAAGAGCCCGAGCGCCACGATGCGGCCGGGCAGGCCGGTGCGCGGACCGATCATCGGGCCGGCTCCCCGTCGGCGCACCCGATCGCGGGCACGAGGTTCGACCGCGTCCCGGTGAGGTCGGCGCCGGAGACGCCGAGCACGCCGCGCGGCGAGGTGGTGAGGTTCGTGCGGTTGCCGAACTTCAGCGTCGACATCGTCCAGGCGAAGAACTTCTGCAGCGGGCGACGACAGCGCTCGACCCCCGCGGTCACGCGGTCCAGGCGCGGCATCCAGGGGGACAGCGCGTCGGCGGCGCCGGTGAGGCCGTCCGCCGTCGCAGGGACCCGCTGCAACGTCGGGCGCAGGGCCCGCAGCGCCGGCCGGGCGCCGCGCAGCGCCGGGTCGGCGTCGGCGGCGATCCGCTCCAGCGAGCGCAGGCCGGCGGGCAGCCGGCGGGCGACGGGCCGCAGCTCCGACAGGGCGGGACGGACGACGTCGAGCGTCGTGCCGAGCCGCGCGAAGCTCGAGCGCATCGCGGTGAGCGTCGTGGACAGCTCGGCGAGCGACGCGTCGATCGCCGCCCGGCGGGCGCCGAGGGCGTCGAAGGTCGTGGCGGCGCGGTCGACGAGCCCGCGCAGCGCGTCCTGGCGCCCGGCGACCTCCTCGGCGATCCGGCGCGCGCGCGGGACGATCCGACGGGTGGCCTCGTCCCGCTCGCCGATGACCCGACCGAGCTCCGACGCCGACGCGACGAACGGCGCGAGGGCCGCGAAGGCCGCCCGCAGCTGCTCGCCGCCGTCGGGCAGCCCCTCCGACAGCTCGACGAGGAGCCGTCCGGTCCGGTCGCGGACCTCGCCGGAGAAGAGGTTCAGCACCTCGGCGACGTCGACCGGGGTGCGCGTGCGGCCCGCGTCGAGGACGTCGTCCTCGGACAGCTCGCCGGCGGACGCGGCGCCGCGCTCCACGACGTCGAGGAACATGTCGTTCAGCGCCGTCTGCGGGCGGAGGCGGAAGCGGGCGTCGCGGTACAGCGGCGGCGCGTCCCCGTCGATCTCGGCGGTGAGGAGCGGCCGACCGTCGCGGCGCTCGACGGCGGTGATCCGCCCGACGACGACCCCCGCCCAGCGGACCTCGTTCTTGCCGGCGAGCACGCCCTTCGCGTCGGCGACGGCCACCCGGACGGTGCGCTGCCCCTCGAACGGCAGCCCGCCGGAGAGCTGGCCGGCGAGGACCAGTCCGGCGGCGAGCGCCACGAGGACCGCGACGGCGATGATCGCGAGCGCCCGGGCGCTGCGGCGCAGGCGCGGATCGATCCGGAGGCCGCTCACCGTCCGCCCCCGGTCCGTCCGCGGCTGACGCCCAGGAGCATCGCCAGGGCCTGGTCGAGGTTCTCGCAGCGGTCGACGAGGCCCGGCGTCGGGTCGGTGTCGAACGTCGAGCAGGGCAGGAGCATCTGGCTGCGCTCACCGACGGTGATCGGGAAGTTCACGACGTGGGCGTCGTCGCCGATGAGCCCGGACATCGCGCTGACGGACGAGAAGGTCGGCCCGATGAGCTGGTACACCGGCAGCCGCACGTCCTCGTCGGTGCGCTCGAGGAACGGCACGAGCGTCTCCAGCAGCCGGACGGACGTCGGGCGCAGGCCGCGCAGCAGGCCGGTGGCGCGCTCCGACGCGGTGGTCAGCGGCGGCAGCGCCCGGTCGACCTCGCGCAGGACCGGTCGGGCGTCGCGCAGCGTCGCCGAGAGCGTCCGCAGCGCAGGCGCGGTCCGGCGCAGGGCGGGGTCGAGCCGGCGCGCGCCGGGGCGCAGCTCCGCGAGCAACGGGTCGAGGACCGGCAACGTGCGGTCGACCGCGGCGGCGAGCCGCCGGGTCTCGTCGAGCGCGGCCGGGGCGGTCGCGAGCGCCGCGCGGAGCTCGGCGCGGCGCGCCCCCGCGGCACGGAGCGTCGAGGCGCCGTCGGTGACGACGCGCTCCAGCCGGTCGGCGGTCGCGGCCGTCGCGGCGAGGGCACGGCCTCCGGCCCGCACGAGGCCCGGCAGGTCGTCGCGGGCCTCGCCGCGCAGCGCGCGCGCTGCGGGCACGGCGTCCCGCAGGTCGCCGAGGTCGCGCAGCGCCCGGCCCGCGTCGTCGCCGGCGAGCGCGTCCGGCAACTCGCGGAACGTCGTGCGCAGACCGCGTCGGGCGTCTCCGCGGACGATCCGCGCGACGTCTTCCAGCTCGGTCTGCACCCGGGTGCGACCACCGGGGATGCGGTCGCCCGGGAGCGGCTCGGCCGAGCGCGACCCCGGGTCCACCGCGAGCTCCATGCGGCCGCCGAGCAGCGTCCGCCAGCGCAGCGCGACGTCGACGTCGCGTCGCAGCACGACGTCCTCGTCGGTGATCCGGAACCGGACCCGTGCCGTGCGGTCGCGGGCGTCGTAGCGCACGTCCTCGACCCGTCCGACCTGCACGCCGTCGATGCGGACCGGGGTGTCGCCGTTGACCTGACGGGCGGTCGCGAAGGTCGCCTCGTACACGCGCCCGGGGCTCCCGGCGAACGGGTTCCACGACGTGACGACCGCGACGGTGATCCCGGTCAGCAGCAGCACGGCGAGGATCCCGATCCACATCGGGTCGCGGTCGGTGGTCCTACGACGTCGGGCCCGACGGATCACGGCGCCACCTTCGTCTCGCAGGGACGGATGTCACCCGACACGGCGCTGCCGGGGGTGATCGACGGCACGGTCGGGATCCCGGCCGAGGCGATCGTCACCCGGAGCATCGTCAGCGGCCCGAGAGGACCGGTCTGGCCGATCGGGGCGTAGCCGGTCATCGACCGCCAGCGACGGGCGAACCGGCCGATGTCGCACCCGTAGGCGCCGAGCTCGACGCTCGGGCGGCGGGTGATCCGGGCGACCTCCTCCAGTCGCGGCAGGACGGGGTCGGCGGTGCCCAGCAGGTGCAGTGCGGGATCGACGGCGGCGCGCGCGTCACGCAGGAGCGGCGCCGCGGCGGTCAGCGGCGTGCGGGCGCCCTCGAGCAACCGTGCGGTGGCGCGCAGCGCCGCGGGGGCGGGGCGGGCGAACCGTCGGGCGGCCTCGGCGAACCGCTCCGCGCTGCGCAACGTCGGGTCGACGCGAGTGAGGGCGTCGCGGACCCCGCCCAGGCGTCCCGGGCCGTCACGCAGCAGCTCGCCGACGGCGCGGTCGCGGTCGCCGACCGCGGCCAGGGCGTCGGCCCCGGGCCGCAGGGCGCCTCCGAGGTCGTCGCGGACCGCGTCGAGCGCCCCGGCGACGCCGGCGCCGGCCCGGACGACGGGCGGCGCCGTGCCGTCCGCGACGATCGGGGCGAGGGCGACCGAGAACCGTCGCAGCGGGAGGGCGATCGCGTCGAGCGCCTCGTTCAGCCGCCCGGCCCGGCCGGCGGCCCCGCCGCCGAGGCCGCGCAACGTCCGGCGCAGGCCGCTGCGGGTACGGGCGTCCAGCGAGCCCAGCACGTCGGAGAGCGCCACCTCGACGTCGCTCTGCCGGGCGGGGACGGTCCCGCCGTCGGCGAGGAACTCGGCGGCGTCGCCCGGCGTGACGGCGACGTACTTCGTGCCCAGCACGCCCTGGGCGCGCACGACGAACCGCGAGTCGGCCGGCAGCGGCGGCGCACCGCCGTCGAGCTGGAGCTCCAGCGTCGGGGCGCCGCCGCGGAGGGCGGCCGCCCGCGTCTGCCCGATCCGGCGCCCGGCGAGGCGCACGTCCGAGCCGGGCGAGGGCAGCACCGTGCCGTCGGCGGTCGCGGGGAACCGGATCTCCAGGCGGACGTACTCGCGCCCCGGCAGTCCGCCCCCGGAGCGCACCGCGACGACGAGGACGGCGAGGGCCAGCACGACGACGGCCAGGCCGGCGAGGAGCGCGCGCGGGTCGAGCTCCGCGGCGCGGTTGCGGGGCGCGCGGCGGCTCATCGGCCACCGAGCCGGTCGAGGATCGTCGTCAGGGCGTCGGTCACCGGCGCGAGCAGCCCGGGCGTCGGTGCGGCGGTGGGCCGGCTCCGTCCAGCGGGGCCGCCGTCGGCCGCCGCGGGGGAGGCGGTGGTCGGCGCCGGCGCGGCGTCGGTGGTCGTGCTCTGCCGCCCGCCGGACGGACCGGCGGCGCCGGCGCGGGGCGACGCGGTCGCGGTACGGGCGGCGGTCGTGCGGGCGTCGCGGGCGCGGGCCGGCGGCGGGGTGCTCGCGCCGACGAGCGCCCGGAGGATCTCGAGCTGCACGTTGATGCTCACCCGGAAGACGTGACCGGTGGGGTCGCGGGTCTGGACGGCGCGGGCCCAGTTCTCCGCGAACCCGAGGAGGTCGCCGGCGTGCTCGTCGAGCGCGGCGGCGAGCGGATCGCCGTCGGCGCCCAGGCCCCGCAGCTCCTCGAGCGCGGCGCGCAGTCGGTCGAGCGTCGGCGGGGCGTCGGCGCCGAGCTTGCGCACGGCGGGGGCGGTGCGGCGCAGCTCGACGAGCGCGGGACGGGCCCGGCGCTCCAGCGGCGGCAGCGCCGCGAGCGCGTCGGCCAAGGGCGGCGCGGCGGCGCGTAGGCCCTCCGCGGCGGGGCGCAGCGCCGCGCCGGTCCGGTCGATCCGCCCGAGGCTCGTGCGCAGGCGACGGAGCGTCGACGGCACGGTGGCGACGAGGCGCCCCAGGCCGTCGTGCTCGCGCGCCGGCGCCCGCAGCGCCCGGTCGGCCTGCTCGACGACCCGACCGAGCTCGCGGCGCTCGTCGTCGAGGCGGGACGTCACGCGGTCGGTCGCCTCGAGGAGCCGGACGAGCGACGTGCGGTCCCCGGCGAGTTGTCGTGCCAGGTCCCCGGCGTCCTCGATCGTGTCGGGCAGCACCCGCAGGGCGGCCCGCAGCTCCTCGCCGCGGCCCTCGAGGGCGACGCCCAGCGATCCGAGCAGCACCCCGAGCCGGCCGCGCGTCGTCGGGTCGAGGACGTCGACGACGTCGTCGAGCTCCACCGGGGTCGAGGTGCGAGTGAGCGGGATGCGAACGCCGGCGTCGAGCGGCCGGGCGCGATCGCCGATCTCGAGCTCGACGAACTTCTCGCCCAGGAGGTTGGCGGGGCGCACGCGGGCGCGGGCGTCGACCCCGGGTCGCAGCCGGTCGTCGAGGCGGAGCTCGGCGAGCGCGGTGTCACGGTCGGTGACGCGGATCGCCGCGACCGAGCCGACGCGTGCCCCGCCGACGCGGACGGGGGAGTGCACCCGCAGGCCGGCGGCGTCGGCGAACTCCGCTTCGACGCGGTGGCCTCCGCCATCGCGCGTGAGCAGGAGCACGGCGCCGACGACGACGGCGAGCAGGCCGATCCAGGGCAGGGCACGTCGCGTCATCGCAGGCTCTCCGGGTCGGCGGCCGCATCGGCGGAGGAGCGGGGCGTCCCGCAGGCGGGGTCGTACAGCGGCCGGCCGACGTTCAGGCCACGCGGACGCACCAGGCTGTACCGCATCTGGGGGAAGGTCGAGACGACCTCGGCGCTCGTGACGTCCGGGCCGTTGGCGATCGGCAGCACCTGACCGTTGAGGTACGCGAACCGCCCGCCGTGGTCGTAGTGGGTGGTGAGGGCTCCCCAGGTGGAGAAGAACCCGACGATCTCGGGGGTGTAGCCGCGGATGCAGGCGGTCATCGGGGCGATCCGGGACAGCGCCGGCTCGAGCCGGCCACCCTCCTCGCCGGCGGCGACGAGCATCCCGGTGACGGTCGGCGCGGCGGTCCGCAGCCGGGTGAGGGTGCGGCCGAGTCCCGGCGCGGTCGCCCCGAGCTCGTCGACGGCGGTCGCGACGGTCGGGACCGTGGCGCGCAGTCGGGCGGCGCCCGGGCGCACGTCGCGGACGACGGCGTCGAGCCCGGAGAGGGGCGGGCCCAGGCGGTCGAGGGCGCCGCGGGCGGCGCGCAACGTCGTGGGAAGTCGGGTGAGCGTCGCGCGCAGGTCGACGTCGCCGTCGGCCAGCGCGGTGAGGGTGTCGGCGGCCCCGTCGACGAGCTCCCCCAACCGGGCGTCGTGGCGGGCGAGGGCGCCGACGGTGCGGTGGGCGTCGCGGACGAGCGTCTCGAGCGCCGCCGGGTCCGTGGTCGCGCGGTCGAGGGTCGCGGCGAGCTCCTCGAACGCCTCGCCGCCGTCGCCGAGGCCGGCGCGGATCGCGTCGCCGCGGCCGTCGACGGTGTCGGTGGCGCGGTCGATCGTGTCGCCCAGGCCCTCGCGGGTGGCGGGATCGAAGGCGTCGAGGAGCTCGTCGACCTCGACGGGGACGTCGGTGTCGGTCGTCGCGAGCACCGCGTCGGCGGGCAGCTCCGCGCCGTCGGACGGCCCCGGGACGAGCTCGACGTAGCGGTTGGCGTAGGAGACGTTGCCGCCGATCCGCAGCTGGGCGGTGGTGCCGCGGTGCAGCGGCCACAGGCGCGCGTCGTCGATCCGCAGCGTCAGGCGGGCGTTGTGGCCGACGACCCGGATGTCGTTGACGACCCCGACGGGGACCCCGCCGGCGCGCACCTCGGCGCCGGTGACGACGTTGACGGCGCCGGGGAAGTCGGCGCGCAGGACGCGGTCCCGGCCGGCCCCGTCCCGGGCGAGGAGCGCGACGAGCGCGACGGCGGCGACCAGGGAGGCGACGGCGATGGTGCGTCGGAGCGTCATCCGCCGATGGGGAGCTGCGCGGAGGAGCCCCAGAAGAGGATGGTCAGGACGCCACCGACGAGGTGGATGAGGATGAGGTTGACGACCATCGACCGGGCGGTCGCCTCGCCGACCTCGACCGGCCCGCCCCGCACGGTGTAGCCGTAGTACAGCCCGACGAGGATGACGGTCAGGCCGATCGCCATCGCCTTCACGAGCGACAGCGCGTCGTCGGTGAGCGAGTGGACCGGACCGAAGTGCCCCTGCATCCACGCGCCGAGCGAGACCTCGCCGACCTGGAGCACGACGACGAGGCCCGAGCCGACCGTCCCCGCGAGCATCGCGACGACGTAGATCGCCGGCAGCGCCAGGAGCGCGCCGAGGAGCCGGGTGGCGACGAGGAACCGCATGCTGTCGGTGCCCATGACCTCCAGCGCGTCGACCTCGTCGGCGATCCGCATCGACCCGATCTCGGCGACCATGCCGCAGCTGACCTTCGCCGCGAGCATGTAGCCGAACATCAACGGGAACGCCTCGCGGACGTCGCAGAGCAGGGTGAAGATGCCGACCGCGCCGCTCGCCCCGAACGCCTTGGAGAAGTAACTGGAGAACAGCCCGCACTGGGCGCCGATGACGAACTCCAGGCCGATGATCACCAGCGCCGATCCGGTGATGAGCAGCGACGCCTGGCGGAGCGCCTCGCCCGCGTAGGGGCCGACCCCGCGCAGCGACAGTACGCCGCGCACGCCGAACCCGGCCAGCGCCCCGACCTCGCGCAGCCCCTCGGTCAGCCGGGTGCTCACCGCAGTCCCTGGAGCTCGGGGAACAGCGCGAGGATGATCGACGTCAGGACGAAGTTCACGATCCAGAGCGCGGCGAACGCGATGACGACCGCCTGGTTCACCGCCCGCCCGACACCCTGCGGCCCGCCCTTGGCGTGCAGGCCCTTGTGGCAGCAGACGGCGGCGATGATCGCGCCGAAGATCGCGGTCTTCGCCAGGCTGCCGTAGATCTCCGGGGCGGCGAAGTTCGCGGTGAACGTCGCGAAGAACGCGCTGAGCGTCGTGTCGTAGAGGACCGCCACCGCGAGGACGCCGGACAGCAGGCAGGCGGCGACCGCGACGAGGAGGAGCAACGGGGTGGCGATCGTCAGGGCGACGACCCAGGGGACGACGAGGCGGATCGCCGGGATCCCGAGCACCTCGAGGGCATCGAGCTCCTCGCGGATCCGCCGCGCCCCGAGGTCGGCGCACGCCGCGGTGCCGGCCACGCCCGCGACGACCATGGCCGTGACCCAGGTGGCGATCTCGCGGACCGCGGCGGTGACGTACACGCCGCCGGTCCGGTCCGGTGAGCCGATCGCGTCGAGGACGACGCCGGCCTCGACGCCGAGCGCCCCGAACCCGAGGACGAAGACCGAGATCGCCAGAGGCAGGGCGCAGCGACGGACGACGATCCACAGCGCCTCGACGGTGTCGCGGCCGTAGGTGCCGGGCCGACGGACGAACTCGCGGAACGACCCGAGCAGGAGCGCCGCCATGGCCCCGGACTCGGCGAGCGCGACGCGGGGGCGCAGGGGCAGGCGGTCGAGCGTCGGCCGACCGATCGACGATCCGCCGCTCACCGCGTCCGACCCCCGCCGGGGGGCCGGCGTCGCTCTGTGCTCAAGGCTGGTCGCATCATCGCTCCCGCTGGACGTCACGTCCAGAAGTTGGGCATCGTAGCGCAAAGGTGCGGCGCGCTGCGTGTCGTCGGTCGCAGTGTCCGGTCGGACCGTCCGTCGAGTCGCGGGGGCGACACGCGACGCCCGACGGCGTACGCTGGGGCGGCCGTGGCGACCCGCCCGCGGCGACCCCCGACGTCATGACCCCGCGCCCCACCACCCCGGACGCCGCCGCCCCGCGGTCGGCCCCCGGCCTGCAGGACCACGAGTCCGCGCGCGCCGCGCGGCGCGCCGAGATGACCCGGAGCATCCGGGAGGCGCTCGAGCGCCTGTTCGCCGCCGGCCACGTCTACACCGATCTGGGCGTCAACGAGATCGTCGCCGAGGCGGGGATCCCGCGCTCGACGTTCTACGTGTACTTCGCCGACCGCAGCGACATGCTGCGTGAGGTCTACCTCCAGAGCTGGCGGACGCTCGGTCGCGCGACGCAGCCGTGGTGGGACCTCGACGGCGCCGCCGATCGCGCCGCGGTGAGGGCCGTCATGGCGGCCCTCGTCTGGACGTACCGCCCGCACATGGCGGTCATGGCGGCGGTCCACGACGCCGCCGCCTACGACCCCGCGGTGCGAGAGCTCGTCGATCGGCTCATGAGCCGCAGCATCGCCGCCGCGACCGAGCACCTCCAGCGCGGCCAGCGCGAGGGGTTCGTCAACCCGGACCTGCCGCCGGGGCCGACGGCGGCGTGGATCATCCACATGTGCGAGCGGTCGATGCACCGGTACGTGCGGACGCTCGATCCGTCCGAGGTCGACCCGGCGGTCGAGGCGATCACCGAGATCGTCTGGCGCACGCTCTACGCCCCGGCTCGCGACTGACCGGCCGGGCGTCGCCGACGCCGGTCCGGCCCGTGACTGGCGTCGGACGGCCCGATCGGTCATACTGGCTGGACGTAGCGTCCAGTCCGTGGGGCCTCGGAAGGGTCGACGCCCTGTCGGCCGCCGGAGCCGGGCGGCTCTGGACGTGGCGTCCAGCAACGCGACCGCGAGGGAAGCATGAGCCAGGATCAACCGTTCGACGTCGTCGTCATCGGGGCGGGGGCCGGAGGCCTCTTCACCGCCGCGCGGCTCCAGCACGCCGGCCTGCGGACGCTCGTCGTCGAGCGGCTCCCGTACGTCGGCGGTCGCGCGTCGACGCGCGACGTCGACGGGTTCAAGGTCAACGTCGGCGCGATCGTCATCGAGCGCGGCGGGATCACCGAGGAGACCTTCGCCGAGGTCGGCGCCCGGTTCGACGTGCGCGAGCCCAAGCCGCCGATCCTCTACCGGATCAAGGGTAAGGACGTCGACGTGTCCAGCGGCGGCTGGGGCCTCCTGCTCGGCAAGCTCACGAAGCAGGGCGCGAAGCTCCTCGGCGGCCTCGGCGCCGCGCGCACCGACGACGGGCTGCCCGACCACGAGCAGACGACGGCCGAGTGGCTGCGGAAGTACACGAAGAACGAGTCGGTCCGCGGGATCTTCGACAACATGATCGCGTCGATCTTCGCCGTCACCGCCGACGAGCTCCCCGCCCGCGTCTTCCTCACGTACATGACCCGCAAGAGCGCGTTCAAGCGGTTCGGGTTCTGCCCCGAGGGCACCATCGGCATCTGGCGCGCGCTCGCCGAGCGGTTCGAGGAGCTCGGCGGCGAGCTGTGGCTCGAGGCCGAGGCGCAGGACGTCGCCGTCGAGGACGGCCGGGTCACCGGGATCACCGTCCGCCGCGGCGGCGAGTCGGTGCACGTGCCCTGCGGCGTGCTCGTCAGCGACGTCGGCCCGGCGGCGACCGTCGGCCTCGTCGGCGAGGAGCACCTCGGCGCCGAGCACGTCGCGAAGGTCCGGGAGGCCGACCGCCCGTGCGCGATGGTCTCCGTGAACTTCGCCAGCCGCGAGCCGCTGATCAAGGCCCAGGGCATGCTGTCGTTCGCCCGCACCCGGCGGCTCTGCTACGTCGCGAACTTCACCGCGACCTGCCCCGAGATGGCGCCGGACGGCTGGCACCTCTACGTCGGCACCGCGGTCCCGCGCCCGCCGATGGGGGACTTCGACGAGCAGGCCGAGACCGAGCTGCTCATGGAGGACCTGCGCGAGGAGATCGCCGGGTTCGAGGACGCGCGGATCCTCAACGTCCAGGTCACCCGCGACGGGTGGCCGCCGCAGCGCGCCGTGTCCGGGTTCGACCTGCCGCACACCACCCCCATCGACAACCTCTGGTACGTCGGCGACGCGGTGAAGGAGTACGCCAACGGCGGCACCACCGCCTGCGCCGAGACCGCGCAGATCGTCGCCGACAAGATCATCGGCGCCCGGGCCGCCGCGTAGCGCCGTGCCGGGAGCGGGGGAGGGACCGATGCGGGTCGTCGTCGTCGGGGCGGGGATCGCCGGGACCGCGGCCGCCCGGCGGCTGCGTCGGCAGGGGGTCGACGTCGTCGTGCTCGAGGCCGCCGACGCCGTCGGCGGCCGCACCCGGACGGTCGACGTCGACGGGTTCCGCGTCGACACCGGCGCGATCTTCGTCATGGGCCAGTACGACCGTACGCTCGAGTGGCTGCGCGAGGACGGCCACGCCGACGACCCGGTCCGCTGGGAGGCCCACACCGCGGTGCTCGGCCGCGACGGCCACCTGCACCGGGTGCGGTTCGACCGGCCGTGGACGCTGTTGCGCCAGCCCGGCGTGGGGTGGGCGGGGCGGCTACGCGCCGCCGCCCGCCTGGCTCCGATGGTCGCCCGCCCCGGACCGGGACCGTTCACCCTCGACGAGCTCGCCCCGATCGACGACGGCGAGACGCTCGACGCATGGGGACGTCGCACGCTCGGCGACCGGGCGCACGAGCACGTCCTGCGCCCGCTGATGGGGCCGCTCACCGGGGCCGACCCGACGGTCATCTCCGCGCCGTTCACCCGGGCGCTCGTCCACCGCATCACCCGCACCAGGCTCACCGTCCCGACCACCGGGATGGGGGCGCTCGCCGGGTGGCTCGCCACCGACGTCGACGTCCGCTGCGACACCCCGGTGCGCACGGTCGAGCACCACCCGCACGGGGTCGTCGTCACGACCGACGACGAGCGGCTCGAGGCGGACGCGGTCGTCGTCGCCACCGACGTGCTCACCGCCGGCGGGCTGCTCGACGGCGTCGTCGACGACCACCTCGTCGATGCGCTGCGCTCGGTCACGCCGATCCGCACCCACCACGTGCTCCTCGGCTACCGGCGCGACCCGTGGCCGCACGTGCCGTACGACCTCGTCGTGCGCGCGAACGAGGGGCCGCACCACGACTACGGGGTGCTCCGCAACGCCCGGCGGTCGCGCGGGTCGGTCCCGCCCGGCGGCGAGACGGTGAGCGTCTACCTCGACACCGCCCAGGTCGGGGACCGCGCGCCGCTCGAGGTGGCCCGCGAGGCGGTCGCCGAGACGTTCGGCCCGGCGACCGCCGACGTCGAGCGGGTGTTCACGCTCGACGCGGGCCTCATCGCCCCGACCCCCGGGCACTACCGGCGGATGCTCGCCCTGCGCGACGGCATGCCGGAGCGGATCCGCCTGGCCGGGGACTTCCTCACCCACTCCGGGATCGAGGGGGCGCTGCGGTCCGGGGAGCGGGCCGCCGACGACCTGCTCGCCTCCCGCTCGCGCGTGGGGGCCGCCGGTCAGGCCGGGGGCGCCGGTCCGTCGTCGCGCGCGGCGAGGTAGGGGCCCAGGTGGTGGCCGATGATCTTGCCCGGGGTCCACGCCGCCATGCGCACCGGGGCCTCGGCGGGCCGCAGCGCGCCCGGCTCATCGTCGAGCGTCGCCCGCAGCGCGACCGGGGCGTCGTCGCCGACGAGCACGCCGCGCAGCACCGGCCGGTACGGGGCGGGATCGATCGGATGCCCGAGCTCGGCGAGGATGCCGTCGGCGGCCGCGTCCGCCTGCTGGCACGCCAGGCCGCCCTGCTTCACCGGGCCCGCGGTCGCGTCGCCCGCCGCGAACACGCCGGGGTAGCCGATCACCCGCGCATGCTCGTCGATCCGCAGGAACCCGTCGGCCCCGGGAGCGAGGCCCTCGATCGGTCGCGGACGCAGGTCGGGCAGCGCGACGCAGCGGTCCGCGCGGATCGGGTCGCCGTCGGCGCACTCGACCGCGCCGTCGGCGAACCGGACGGCGCGACGGCCGACGTGCAACGCGATCCCGTGGCGCTCCAGCGCCTCCCGCACCGTGCGCGCCGCGCTCGCGCCGAACGCCTCCAGCGGACGGGACTCGCTGGTCACGACGACGGTGCGCGCTCCCGGGTCGTCCCGACGCAGGCGCGTGGCGGTGAGCAGCGCCAGCTCGTACAGGGGCAGCGACCAGGACGCCCCGGCCGGGGCGACGAACGCCACGACGGGGGACGGCGCCTCCTCCTCCGCGACGACGTCGTCGAGCGCCTGGGCGAGCCGGTCGGCGTCGTGGACGCCGCGGAACGGGTCGGCCCCGTCGACGACGTGGTCGGGGCGGGCGCCGACCGCGACGAGCAGCGCGTCGTAGGCGACCTCGTCGCCCTCGGACGTCACGGCCGTGCGGGCTCCGACGTCGACCCGGGCCAGGTGGCCGTGGCGGAGCTCGACGTCGGCGTCGGCGGCGAACGACGCCAGCGGCATCGTCCACGGCTCGTGGCCGTCGAACGGCTGGAGGACCGACAGCGGCGGATAGCGGACGCCGTCGTTGGGGGCGAGGACCGTGATCACGGCCCGGTCGCGGTCGACGCGGGCGCGGAGCGCGAGGATCGCCTCGAGGGCGGCGATGCCACCACCGGCGACGAGGATGCGCTGCGGCTCGTGGGGGCCGCCCGATGAGGAGCTGACCATGATTCACCGTACCACCGCGACCGGGGCGCCCCGGAGCGGTCGCGGCACGTGGCGGACCCGGTGCGGACGGCGTCCGTCGGCGACGGTCGGCATGATCCGTCCATGGACGTCGAGGGCGGTCGCACGGGGTTCCGGCATCAGGACGTCGACCGCACGATCGTGTTCGGCGAGGGCGCCGTCGACCGCGCCGCCGACCTGCTCGCCGACCCGTACGTCCTCCTCACCACCGCGCGTGCGCTGCGCGCCCGGCCGGACCTGGCCGACGGGGCGACGCGCACCGTCGAGGTGCCGCCGGGAGCGGTGCCGGGCCTCGCGGCCGAGCTCCGTGGCACGGTCGACGGCGAGCGGATCGTGGCGTTCGGCGGGGGGCGGGTCGTCGACGTCGCCAAGGCGATCGCGGCGGCCGACCCGCCGCGCACGGTGATCGCGATCCCGACGACGCTGTCGGGCGCCCAGATGACCGGGACGCACCGCCACGCGACCGGGGTCGACGAGGCCACCCCGCGGGCGCGGGCGGCGGTCGTCGTCGACGATCCCGCGCTCAGCGCGTCACAGGACCGGCCCGACCTGGCGGCGAGCGCCGGCAACGCGTTCGGGCACGTCGTCGCGACGCTCGGATCGGACGGCGCGTCGCCGATCGTCCGTGCGGTCGCGCGCGAAGCCGGCGTCCGCCTGGCGGGGCCGTGGCACGACGACGCCATCGACCGGGCGGGGGTGGCGCTCGGGGCGCTGCTGGCCGGATGGGCGCTCGACCACGCCGGCCTGGGGCTCCACCACGTCGTCGCCCAGACGGCGGTCCGCGAGGGCGGGCTCGCCCACGCCACCGCGAACGTCGCGGTCCTGGCCGGCACCGCCGCCGCGGCCCGCCGACGTCGCCCCCGCGAGCTCGCGCGGCTCGACGTCGCGATGGGGGTGCGGGCGGAGGACCTGGCCCGGGCGCTGCGGCGCGGCGCGCGGCTGGGCCGACTCGACGTCTTCGCGGACGAGGAGCGACGCGCCGGCCTCGTCGCGGCCGCCGCACGGCGGCCGGAACTGCGCCGGATGGCCGAGCCGCCGGACGCCGCCGAGCTCGACGCGATCTACCGGGCCGCCTGGAACCCCGCCGCAGCGCGGAGCTGATCGCCGACCGGCCCGGTCCGACCGGGCGATCGACCACGTCGCGGGTCACGGCGCAACTCCCACCCGGAGGCCGGGTTACGAAGGGCACCGCACACCCTCGAGGACCGGGCGCCCGACCGTCGGTCGGGCACGGGAGCCCGCGCCCGCGACCACCGGTGGAGCCCGCGCCCCGGCCGACCGGCCGAGGCGTCGGCGCCATCCCGTGAACCGTCCGGCCCCGGCCGGGAGGACCCCGTGCGACCGTGTACGCGAAGACGAGGAGGCACCCGATGCCGTTCCCGACGAAGCCGACCATGCCCAAGATCCGCGCTCCGCGCTGGTCCGACCGCGCGCCGCGCACCCGGGCGGTGGTCCTTGCCGCCGCCGTCGTGGCGGTCGGCACCGCCCCGATCGCCGTCGGGGCCACCGGCGACAACGTCCGACAGGGCGTGCGCAACGGGACGATCACGCAGGAGACCGAGATCATCAGCAACGCCGGCGCGATCCCGGGGAAGAAGGGCGGGTACTCGACCCGTCAGTCCAACCTGTCGACCACCGGCGGCGGCGCGATCTACGGTTGCCGCTCGACGGCGCGGGTCAACGCCAAGGACCTGAAGAACCCCTGCATCCGGGCGAACAACCTGTCGACCGGCCTGGCGTTCGAGCTGCACGCCAGCAACGGGCCGATCGCGGGTGCGATCACCACCGGCAAGGGCGGCGACGGGACGAAGCCGTTCATCACGAACGCGACCGGCGTCGCCGACGGCCTCAACGCCGACCGCGTCGACGGCAAGCACGCCGAGGACCTCGTCAAGGACGCGGTCGCCGCGGCGGCGAAGGCCAACCCGGGCCCGCGTTGGGCGATCGTGAACGCCAAGGGCGAGATCGAGGCCCAGTCGGGCGGCTTCAAGGTCGTGTCGGCCTACCCGGCATCGCCCGCGGACGCGGCTCCGAACGTCTACCTCGACGCCGGCGCCGACCTGAGCAAGACCGCGATCTCGGCGACGCTCGCCGACAAGGGCACCGCCGCGCCCGCGTCCGGTGGCGAGATCACCGCCACGCGGTGCGCGATCGAGAACGTCGTCACCTGCGAGCCCGAGGGCACGAACACGGCGAACCACATCGTCGTGAGCCCGCGGCAGAGCGACGGGTCGCCGACGGCCGCCGACGCGCGCAAGCGGTTCCAGATCACCGTCACGCCCTGACGGCCGCGCGGTCGGCGGGGGCAGGCAGGTCGTCGCCCCCGCCGTCCGCCGGCCCCAACCGTGCCGCGGGTACCGACTCTCATCCGCGGCCACGCAGTCCCGGCCCCGGTCACGACGTGACCGGGGCCGCTCTGCGTGGTGTCACCGGGTGACGCCGCGCGTCGGCGAGGAGCCGTGAAACGCCGAAGGGCCCCGCGATGCGCGGGGCCCTTCGGAACATCGTCGAGTGCGCGATACAAGACTCGAACTTGTGACCTCACGCATGTCAAGCGTGCGCTCTAACCAACTGAGCTAATCGCGCGGAACGAGCGGGGAGACTAGCACCATGACGCGGGGCGCGGCGCCCGGCGCCCGGCACGGCGCGACCGGCGCCGGGGGTGGCCGGTCTGACGGCGACCGTCGGCCCGGATCGGTACCCTCGATCGCCCCTTCGGCACCGTGGCGGAGAGGCTACGCAGCGGCCTGCAAAGCCGTGTACACCGGTTCGAATCCGGTCGGTGCCTTCATACGACGACGCCCGTCGCCACCCCGCCCGGGGCCGGTGGCGGCGCGGTTCGTCGTCGTCGCAGGTCGCGGAGCAGCATCGCCCACCCGGCGACCCCGCCGGCGATGAGGAGCGGGATGAGCGGCAGGTTGTAGCGGCCGTGGGCGACGGCGATCATGTGCACCCCGGTGGCGACCATGAGCGCCAGCAGGATCGACGTCAGCGCCGGGTCGCGGTAGCCGACGACGCCGATCATGAGTCCGAGGAACGTCACGAGGACGAGGACGACGTGGGAGGTGCGCAGCACCGGCTTCTTCGTCGACGACCCGCCGAGGGTGGCACGCAGCCACATCTTCCCGAGCTTGAACACCATGAGGCCGGCGAGCTCGTTGGGGCGGTGGAGGACCGCGTCGCGCAGGTTGGCGCGCGCCTCCTTCAGCAGCGCCTCGTCGCGATCCAGCCCGGGGTGCCGGGCGGCGACCTCGTTCAGGACGAGCTCGGCCGGGATCTCCTTGTAGTCGGCGTCGAGGTACTCGGGGTGCTTGGACCGGATCTCGTCCTGCATCGCGTACTTCAGGTCGAACGTCGACCCGTTGCCGTCGAGGAACGTGCCGACGAAGAACGCCGACCCTCCGCCGGTCGTGATCGGCACGAGCTTCTCCGCCTTGCCCGACGCGTAGATCGTCCACGGCAGCACGACGACGACGCACATGACGAGCATGAGAGCGGCGCTCTCCGCCCCCTTGCGCCAACCGACGGTCGCGCCGAGCACGACGAGCGCGAGGAACGCCAGCACCGGTGGGACGAACAGCAGGTCGGTGCGGGTGAGGAGGACCCCGCCGAACAGCGACCCCGCGGTCGCCCACCACCATCGGATCCCCGTCCGCCACGCGAGCGCGACGGCGGTGAGCGCCGAGCTGAGCATCAGCGCCCCCAACGGCTCCGACAGGAGGTTGCTCGGCGCCCACGCCAACGGGGGGTAGAACGCCACGAGGGCGGCGGTCGCGACCCCCGCCCACGGCCCGCCGAGGATCCATCCGAGGAAGAAGACGACGACGATCGTCAGGGTCGATATCCCGAACTGCGCCCAGTGCAGGGGGTTGACGTCGTTGCGGTAGGCGGGGCGGTCGCCGGGCGCGACCTCGTACGCGATCCGGAACACGTGCGACGTCATCGGCGGCCAGTGCAGCGCCTTGACGAACCCGTTGCGACCCGAGTAGTTGCCGGTCGTCGCCAGGTGCTGCGAGATCGTCATGTACGACTGGGCGTCGGACGACAGCTCCCCGGGCGGGACGTGGTTGATCGCCTGGTCGGCACGGATCCCCCCGCCGACGAGCAGGACGACGAGGAGGGCGAGCCACGCGGACTTGGGAACCAGGCGCAGCCGTGGCATCGAGCGGCAGGTTACGGGCGTCGTCGCCGGGTCGCGCCGCGCCGTCGGGGCCGCCCACGCGCCGGAGGCGGATGCGACGTGGGAGCCCGCTACGGTGCTGGCGTGCCCGACGACGACGCGACGACCACCGTTCCCCCGCCGGGCGGGGACGAGCGGGGCGATGACGACGCGGTCCGTTCCGAGGAGCCGTCCGACCCGGGCGCGGCGCCCGGGTCCGTGGAGCCGACGGCGCCCGTCGACACGGCGGATCCGTCCGATCCCGCCGGCGCGTCGGACCCGGCCGACCGGCCTGCCCCGTCCGACGACGCCGATGCCGGCTCGGCCGCCGACGGCGCCGGCGCCCGGCTCCGGTCCGGTGCGGCGGAGGGCGCGCGAGCGATCGGGGACCGGGTCGCCGGGGCCGCCGGGGCGACCGCCCGGTCGCTGCGCGACGCCGACGTCGAGCGGTTCGCCCACCAGACGACGAGCCTCATCGAGAACGCGCGGCCGTTCTTCCTCGCGGCGTTCGCGGTCGCGTTCACGACGTTGGCGTTCTTCGAGGACCACGTCGTCGTCGCCCTCGTCTTCGCGCTCGGGGCGATCCTGTTCGTGCTGGGGGCCTCCTACTCCCGTGAGGTCGACGCGATCCTCACCAGGCGCGCGGCCGACGACGCGGACGACTGATCCGGAGCCGCGCCCGGTCCCCCGGGGAACGCCGTCCGCCTACGGTCGGAGGGCGGTCAGCAGACGGTCCAGGTCACGCTCGTCGTTCCACGCCCCGACGGACGCGCGCAGCAGATCGGTGCCGGGGAGGTCGCGGACGATCACCCCGGCGGTCGCCAGACGGTCGCGGGTGGCCACCGGCGCGGGGTCCGACCACGACACGAGCGTCGAGGGGCCGCGCGGCGCGACGGCGTGGCCCGCCTCCGCGAGGCGGTCGGCGAGCGTGGCCGCCAACCCGGCGGCCCGCTCGAGCACCTGCGGCCACCCGTGGTCGTCGAGCACGTCGAACGCGGCGAGCGCGGCCGCCGACGCCTCGCCCGACGTCGCCGGGGCGTCGTGGGCACGCGCGTCCGGCCACGGGAGCGCGTCGAGACCCTCCCCGGGCACGGCGAGGTTGTCGTACCCCGGGGCGCGCACGTGGAGCCGGGCCTGCCACGCCGGGTCGATCCAGAGCATCCCCGTCCCGACCGGGCCGCAGAGCCACTTCTGGCCGGCCGCGGCGTAGAACGCGCACCCGAGCGCGCCGACGTCGACCGGGACCGCGCCGGCGCCCTGCGCGCCGTCGAGCAGCACCGGCACCCGGCCCCGCAGGCCGGCCAGGGCGTCGGGGGCGACCGTCCCGTCGACCCACCGCACGTGCGAGCAGGCGACGAGTCGCGTCGCGTCGTCGACCGCGTCGACGATCCGCTCCAGCGGCGCGGCGCGCACCCGCACCCCGCGCTGACGGGCGAGCGCCGCCAGCGGCCCGAGCAGGCCGGGATGCTCGGACTCGGCGGTGAGGACCTCGTCGCCCTCGTGCCAGTCGAGGCCCTGCAGCACCTGGACGATCCCGTGCGTCGTCCCGGTGGTCAGCGCGAGGTCGGACGGATCCGCGCCGAGGAGTCGGGCGTAGCGCTCGCGCCGCCGCTCCTGCGTGTGCGCGGTGGCGACGAAGTGCTCACCGGCCCGACCGTGACGCTCCGCGTGATGCAGCACCTGCGCGGACGCGGCGGCGGCGGCGCGCGGGAGCGGGCCGCAGGTCCCCGAGTTGAGGTAGGCGACGTCGTCCAGCACGGGGTACTCGCGGCGCAGCTCCTGGGCGTCCATGGCGCGAGCATACGACGGCGTCGACCGAACGCCGCGACCCGCGGCTCCCATACCCTTGCGGGACGATGCAGGCGACGCTTCCCGACGGCAAGGTCCTCGAGCTCCCCGACGGGGCGACCGGCGCCGACGCCGCGGCGGCGATCGGCGCCGGCCTGGCCCGGGCCGCCCTGGCGATCACCGTCGACGGCGAGATCCGCGACCTCGGTCGTCCCCTGCCCGACGGGGCGACGATCGGCATCGTGACGGAGCGCTCGGAGGAGGCGCTCGAGCTCATCCGCCACGACACCGCCCACGTCCTCGCCGCGGCGATCCTCGACCTGTACCCCGGCACGAAGATCGCGATCGGCCCGCCGATCGAGCACGGCTTCTACTACGACTTCGAGTTCCCCGACGGCGTCGTCCTCAACGACGGCGACTTCGCGGCGATCGAGGCGAAGATGAAGGAGCACGTGAAGGCGGACGAGCCGTTCGTGCGCCGTGACGTGACCGTCGAGGAGGCCCTGGAGCGGTTCCGGGCGGAGGACCAGCCGTACAAGGTCGAGCTCATCGAGGACCTCGTCCGCAACGCGCCCGCCGACGCCCCGGTCGAGACGGTGTCGCTCTACACCAACGGGCCGTTCACCGACCTGTGCCGCGGCCCGCACGCCCCGTCGACGAAGCGCGTCGGCGCGTTCAAGCTCCAGTCGCTCGCCGGCGCGTACTGGCGTGGCGACAGCGCCCGGCAGCAGCTCGTCCGGATCTACGGCACCGCGTTCTTCAAGAAGAAGGACCTCGACGCCCACCTCGAGCGCCTGGAGCTCGCCCGACAGCGCGACCACCGCAGGCTCGGCCGCGAGCTCGGGCTCTTCCACTTCAGCGACGCGGCGCCCGGGTCGGCGTTCTGGACCCCGGCCGGCACGCGGGTGTTCAACGAGCTCGTCGCGCTCTCGCGCGAGATGGGCGACGAGCGCGGCTACACCGAGGTGAAGACCCCGCAGCTCTTCGACGCGTCGCTGTGGAAGACGTCGGGCCACTGGGACAAGTACCGCGACGACATGTTCCTCACGTCGACCCACGACCACGGTGCGGCGGACGGCGACGCGGGGGAGGACGGGCGCTCCGGCCCGACGATGGGCTTCAAGCCGATGAACTGCCCCGGCCACTACGAGCTGTACCGCCAGACCCGGTGGAGCTGGCGCGACATGCCGGTCCGGTTCAGCGAGCCGGGGCTCCTGCATCGCAACGAGCTGTCCGGGGCGCTGCACGGCCTCATGCGCGTCCGTCAGTTCTGCCAGGACGACGCGCACCTCTTCGTCATGGAGGACCAGATCCAGGACGAGGTCACCGCCTGCCTGCGGTTCGCGCAGGACACGTACGACCTGTTCGGGTTCGACGCGGGCGACTTCACCTACGAGCTGTCGACGCGGCCCGAGAACCGCCTGGGGTCGGACGAGACGTGGGACCGCGCCGAGGGCGACCTGCGCCGGGCGCTCGAGCACAACGACCTGCCGTACGTCGTCCACGAGGGCGACGGGGCGTTCTACGGTCCGAAGATCGACATCCAGTTCCGCGACTCGCTCGGCCGCTCGTGGCAGCTCGGGACCATCCAGATCGACTACCAGGCGCCCGAGCGCTTCGACCTGACGTACACCGGCGCCGACAACAGCGAGCACCGCCCGGTCGTCCTGCACCGCGCGCTGCTCGGCTCGTACGAGCGGTTCGTCGGGATCCTGCTGGAGCACACCGGCGGCGAGCTGCCGTTCTGGTTGCAGCCGACCCAGCTGGTGCTCCTCACGGTGTCGGACCGGCACGCCGACGCCGCGCACGCGATCGCCGGCGACCTGCGCCGCGCCGGGTTGCGCGTGACCGTCGACGGTCGCACCGAGACGGTCGGCCGCAAGATCCGCGAGGCCGAGCTGGCGAAGGTGCCGCTGATGGCGGTGGTGGGCGACGTCGAGGAGGCGGAGCGGACCCTGACCCTGCGCCACCACGGCGGGGCGGAGGAGCCCGCCCGACCGGTCGCCGACCTGGCCGACGAGCTCGGCCGCGCCGTCCGCGGGCGCGAGCGCGTGGAGTCCCCGACCGGCGCGGGCGACGCCGCTTGAGCGCCTCGGACGACGGGGGCTCCGCCGACCGGGCGCCGACGTTCGTCGTCGGCGCCGGCCCGTCGGGGCTCGCCGCCGCCTGGCGCCTGCGCCGCCACGGTCGGCCGGTGGTCGTCCTCGAGCAGCGCGACCGCGTCGGCGGGCAGGTCAGCAGCCACCGCCACGACGGGTTCCTCATGGAGGAGGGCGCGTCGCTGCTACCCAGCGCCTACGCCCCGGTGCTCCGGCTCGTCCGCGAGGCGGGCCTCGAGGGCGAGCTCGTCCCCGCCGGGTCGGTCGTCGGGTTCGCCCACGACGGCCGGATCCACGAGCTGCGCTCCGAGCGGCTGCTGGGCGACGCGCTGCGCACCCGGATCGTGTCGGCGCGATCGAAGCTCGCGATGCTCCGCCTGGGCGTCGACGGCCTGCGGATGCAGCGGCGCCTGGACTGCGAGGACCTGTCGGGCGCGGCCGACCTCGACACCCTGACCCCGCGCGAGTACTGCGCCGCCCGGTGGGGGCTGGATGGCGAGGTCTACCACCGGATCGTCGACCCGACCGTCCGCGGGATCATGGGCACCCGGGGCGACGAGACCTCGGTCGTCGAGCTCTTCTTCCTGTTGAGCAACATCCTCGGGTCGGAGCTCTTCGCCCTGCGCGACGGGTACTCGGCGCTGCCCCGCCGCCTGGCGCGCGACCTCGACGTGCGGCTCGGCGCCACGGTCCACGGCGTCGAGGAGCGCCCCGGCGGGGTGCGGGTCGCCTGGGAGGACGCCGACGGCCGCCACGAGCAGACGGGGGACGCGTGCGTCGTGGCGATCGCGGCCGACCGGATCCCCGGACTCGTGCCGACGCTCGACCCGGACACCGCCCGGTTCCTCGGCGGCATCCGCTACACGGCGTCGATGACGGTGAACGTCGGGCTGACGCGCCCGCCGGCCGGCATCGCGGCGTCGGTGGTCCAGCTTCCCCGAGGCACCGCCGACCCGCTCATGTCGTTGACGCTCGAGCACCACAAGGCGCCGGGGCGGGTGCCGGACGGCCGCGGCCTCGTCTGCATCCTCACCGAGTCCGACTGGTCGCAGCGCCACCTCGAGGACGACGACGAGGCGGTCACGAGCGCCGCGCTCGCCGCCGCCGAGGAGGTCCTGCCGGGGATCTCCGACGACGTGACGTTCGCCCACGTCGCCCGCTGGTCGCCGTGCGTCGTCGCCAGCCGCCCCGGGCTGTACCGCGAGCTGCGCGACTGGTCGGCGCGCCGACAGCCCGGGCGGGTGGCGCTGGCCGGGACGTTCACCTCGTCGTCGAACGTGGCCAGCGCGACCGCCGCCGGCGAGCGCGCGGCGCGCGAGGTCCTCACGGTGACCGCGCGCCACTGACCGTCGACCGCCGGCGACCCGCGGATCCGGTCAGCCCCGCGCCGTCGGCGTCGCCGATCCGTCCTCGATCGCCCGCAACAGCCCGCGGCAGGCCGCATCCACGAGGTCGAGGACGTGCTCGAACCCGTCCGGACCACCCTGGTAGGGATCCGGGACCTCGAGCGACCCGGTGCCCACGGACTCCGGGTCGAACTCGCGGAGCAACCGGACCCTCGCGGCGGCCGCGTCGTCCGGCGCGCGTCCGCGCAGCTCCTCGAGGTTGTGGCGGTCCATCGCCAGGATGAGGTCGGCCGAGGAGAAGTCGGCGTCGTCGACCCGGCGTCCCCGCCCGTCGAGCGCGACGCCCCGGCGCGCGGCGGCGGCGACCGACCGCGGGTCGGGTGGGGAGCCGACGTGCCAGTCCCCGGTGCCGGCCGAGTCCACGGTGATCCGGTGGCCCATCCCGGCGTCCTCGACGACGCCTCGCATCACCGCCTCGGCGGTCGGCGAGCGGCAGATGTTTCCCAGGCAGACGAAGAGCAGGTGCACGCCGCAAGCCTAGGAGCTATCATCAGGTCCTTGTTTGCTAGCGATACCTCGCGCTCGCGTAGCCCGCGTCGCGCGATCAGCTCCTCCTAGTGCCGGTCCCACGTAGGTTCGACCGGCGCCCGCCCGAACGCGACTCGACTCGCGTCAACGATCGGATCCGCGTACCCGAGGTGCGCGTCATCGACGAGAACGGCAACCAGATCGGTGTGATGCGCACCGACGAGGCGTTGCGGTACGCCCAGGCGCGTGACCTGGATCTCGTCGAGGTCGCCGCCCAGGCGCGTCCGCCCGTCTGCCGGGTGCTCGACTACTCGAAGTACAAGTACGAGCAGGCGCAGAAGAAGAAGGCGGCCAAGAAGCACCAGACCCAGGTCGTGGTGCGCGAGATCAAGTTCCGGCCGAAGATCGCCGAGCACGACTACGCGACCAAGCTGGGCCACGTCACGCGGTTCCTCCGCGGCAAGGACAAGGTCAAGGTCACGATCATGTTCCGCGGCCGCGAGGTCACGCACCCCGAGCGGGGGCGGGACCTGCTGGAGCGCGTCGTCGAGGATCTCGGCGACCTCTGCCAGGTCGACCAGCGCCCCAACCTCGAGGGGCGCAACATGACGATGATGCTCAGCCCGTCGAAGGCCGTGATCAACGGCACCTGGGTGCCGCCCGAGGATCGACCCGAGCCCGAAGAGGCCCCCGATCCCGACGCGCTCGCCGACGAGGCCCGGCCCGTCGCCGACACGGACGCCACGACGGCGGCCGACGAGGCCCCCGCCGCCGACGAGGCCCCGGCGTCCGACGACGCACCGGCGGTCGACGGGCCCGCGGACGACCACGCCTCGGCGTCGACGGTCGCCGGCGACGCCTGACGCCACGGACGCCCGATCCGGACGGCGCCGACCGCCTCGCGCGGCGGCGCCGCACGGTGCGGGCCGTTCTGGCATCATGCCGTCTCCGCATGCCCAAGCAGAAGACCCACTCGGGCGCGAAGAAGCGCTTCAAGACCACCGGCACCGGCAAGGTGAAGGCCCGCCACGCGATGTCGTCGCACATCCTGGGGAAGAAGTCGCCCAAGCGCAAGCGCAAGTTCGGCCGCGACGCCATCCTGTCGGGCGCCGACGCCCCCCGTGCCAAGCGACTGCTGGGAGAAGGCAAGTGACCCGCGTCAAGCGCTCCGTCCACGCCCGCAAGAAGCGGCGTGCCACCCTCGAGCGGTCCAAGGGCTACCGCGGCGAGGCGAACCACAACTACCGTCGCGCGAAGGAGGCGCAGCTCAAGGCCGGCGTCTACGCGTACCGCGACCGCCGCAACCGCAAGCGCGACTTCCGCAAGCTGTGGATCACGCGCATCAACGCCGCGGCGCGCATCAACGGCACGACCTACGGCAACCTCGTGCACGGGCTGACGCTCGCGGGCATCGAGGTCGACCGCAAGAACCTCGCCGACCTGGCCGTCAACGACGCCGAGGCGTTCGCCGCGATCGCCGGCGTCGCCAAGGACGCGCTCGCCGCCAAGGCGTAGCCGGTCCGCCACCAGCTGCTCGAAGGGCGCCCCAGGGGCGCCCTTCGTCGTTTCGGGCCACGGCGTGCGGACGTGACGCACGGTGCGCACGGCCGGTGGCTGGTATCAACCCGGTCGTGGTCATCGAATCCGCGGCCAATCCGCGACTCAAGCGCGTCCGCGGACTGCTCGGCCGTCGCCGCGAGCGCCAGTCCTCCGGCCGGTTCGTCGCCGAGGGCGAGGACCTCGTCATCGCCGCCGCCGTCGCCGGATGGCCGGCCGAGGAGCTGCTCGTCGCCGACTCGGCGGCCGACAGCATCACGGTCGGCGGGCTGGTCGAGGCCGGAGGCGACGGCGTCGCCCGGGTGCGCGACGACCTGCTCGCCGACGTGTCGACGTTGGGGTCGGGCACGCGCGTCATCGGCGTCTACCGGCAACGCTGGGCGGACGCGGCCACCGGCCCGCGGTGCCTGCACCTCCACGGGGTGCGCGATCCCGGCAACGTCGGGACCGCGATCCGGGCCGCCCATGCGCTCGGCGCGTCGTCGGTGTCGCTGGGCCCCGGGAGCGCCGACCCGTACGGCCCGAAGGCGGTGCGGGCCGGGATGGGCTCGACGTTCGCGCTGCCGCTCGCCCGCACCCCGCGGGTGGAGGAGCTGCCCGGCGCCTCGATCGCGCTCGTCGTCCGCGACGGCGAGGCGCTGCGGGCCGACGCGGCGTGGCTCGCCCCGTCGCTCGCCGACGGCGGCCCCGGGGTCACCCTGCTCGTCGGGGCGGAGCGCGAGGGGCTGAGGGACGACGTCATCGCCGCCTGCGACCACGTGGCGCACCTGCCCATCCCCGGCGGGGCCGAGTCGCTCAACGCCGCGATGGCGGCCACGGCAGCGCTCTACGAGCTCGCCCGCGGCTGATCCGGTCAGCCCCGCCCCGTCCCGGGCGGGCGCGGGCGTCGACGCGGGGCGCGGGGGAGGGCGTCGTCGTCCGGGCGGGCGTCGCCGGAGACGGCGCCGTCGTCCCGGTGGGCGCCTCCGACCAGGGCGCCGTCGTCGGGGCGGGCGTCTCTCGTACCATCACCCCCCGATGCTCGACCAGATCACCGAGCTGCAGGAGGCGGGCCTGCGGGCCGTCGCGGCGGCCACCACCACCGACGCGCTCGAGGAGCTGCGCGTCGGGCTGCTGGGCCGCAAGGCCGAGCTGCCCAACCTGCTCCGCGGCGTCCGCGACCTGCCACCGGACCAGCGCGGTCCGGCCGGCAAGGCCGCCAACGAGGCCCGACAGGCGATCCAGTCCGCGATCGACGAGCGCGTCGCCACGGTCGCGGCGGCCGAGCTCGACGTCCGGCTGCGCGCGGAGCGGGTCGACGTCACGCTGCCGGGCCGTCCGGAGCCCGTCGGCGGGCTGCACCTCCTCACGCGGGTGCGGCGCCAGATCGAGGACGTCTTCCTCGGCCTGGGCTTCGACGTCGTCGAGGGGCCGGAGACCGAGACGGTCCACCACAACTTCGACGCGCTGAACCACGCCCCCAACCACCCGGCGCGCGACCCGGGCGACACGTTCTACCTCGCCCCGTCGACGGTGCTGCCGCCGCTGCCGGCCGCGGCCGGGGCGCCGACGACCGCCGACGGCGGTCCGCTCACCCGCCTGCTGCGCACGCACACGTCGCCGATGCAGGTGCGGATCATGGAGCGCGAGGACCCGCCCGTGGCGGTCATCGTCCCCGGTCGGGTCTACCGGCCCGACAGCGACGCCACCCACACCCCGCAGTTCCACCAGGTCGAGGGGCTGTGGATCGACGTCGACATCACGCTCGCCGACCTCAAGGGCGTGCTGCTGAGCTTCGCCCGCGCGATCTTCGGCGAGGAGCGCGAGATCCGCCTGCGGCCGCACTTCTTCCCGTTCACCGAGCCGAGCGTCGAGATCGACGTCAGCTGCCACCTCTGCGGCGGCACCGGGCACCGCACCGACGTCGCCGGGCACCCCCGGTGCGGCCTGTGCAAGGGCACCGGCTGGATCGAGATCCTCGGGTCGGGCATGGTCGACCCCAACGTCCTGACCGCCGTCGGCCGCCCCGCATACGACCCCGAGCGGGTCCAGGGCTTCGCCTTCGGCATGGGCATCGAGCGGATCGCGATGCTGCGATACGGCCTCGACGACCTGCGACCGCTGTACGAGAACGACCTCCGACTGCTGGGACAGCTCGCATGAAGGCCCCCCTGAGCTGGCTCGGCGAGCTCGTCGACCTCGCCGGCCCGCCCGCCCTGGACGCGGAGACCGTCGCCCACCGCCTGAACGTCACGGGCACCGAGCTCGACCGGCTCCTGCACCACGGGGTCCGCACCCCCGACACCGTCGTCGTCGGCCGCGTGCTCGCCGCCGACCAGCACCCCGACGCCGACCGCCTGCGCGTCTGCCGCGTGGACGTCGGCGCGGACGAGCCGTCCCAGATCGTCTGCGGCGCCCCGAACGTCGCCGCGGGCCAGGTCGTCGCGGTCGCCACCGTCGGCACGGTCATGCCCGACGGGATGAAGATCAAGCGGGCGAAGCTCCGCGGACAGGCGTCCCACGGGATGATCTGCTCCGCCCGCGAGCTCGGGATCGGGGAGCAGCACGAGGGCATCCTCGCCCTCGACGAGCACCTGCCCGACGCGGCCGCGATCGCGCCCGGCACCCGCCTGTCCGACGTCCTGCCCCACGCCGACGAGGTGCTGGAGCTCGAGGTCACCCCCAACCGCCCCGACTGCCTGGGCCTCTACGGGATCGCACGAGAGGTGTCCGCCGCCACCGGCGCCGCGCTGCGGCCGGCTCCGTGGGAGGGCGAGACCGGCCCCGACCCGGCCGGCGACGCGATCGACGGGTTCGCCGTGCGGGTCGACACCCCACGCTGTCGACGCTTCACCGCGCGGTTGTTCGCCGACGTCACCGTCGGGCCGTCCCCGCTGTGGATGCAGGCGCGGCTCGCCGCCGCCGGTCAGCGGTCGATCAACAACGTCGTCGACGTGACGAACTACGTCATGCTCGTCACCGGCCAGCCGCTCCACGCGTTCGATGCCGACCGCATCGCCGGGGGCGCCCTCGTCGTCCGCGAGGCGCGTGACGGCGAGGCGCTGACGACGCTCGACGAGGAGGCGCGCACGCTGCGGGCCGGCGAGGTCGTCATCGACGACGCCGACGGACCGACGTCCCTGGCCGGCGTCATGGGCGGCGATCGGTCCGAGGTCCACGACGGGACCGTCCGCGTGCTGCTCGAGGTCGCCTCCTGGGACGGTCCGACGATCCACCGCACGGCCCAGCGCCTGGGGCTCTTCAGCGAGGCGGCGACGCGCAACGCCAAGGGCCTGGCCCCGGAGCAGACCGCGTGGGCGCAGGCCCTCGCCACCCGCCTGCTCGTGGACCTCGCCGGCGCGCGTCGCGTCGGCGGCACGATCGACGTCGGGGGCGACGCGCTCGCGGGCGATCCCGACCCGATCGTCGTGCGCGAGGCCCGCGTCGCGCGGCTCCTCGGCGCTCCCGTCGACCGTGCCCGCCAGACGGAGCTGCTGCGGACGCTCGGGTTCGGCGTCGTCGACCCGGACCCGACCGCCGCCGAGGGGGAGGGGGCGCTGCACGTCCTGGTTCCGCCGGAGCGGCGCGTCGACGTCACGCGCGAGATCGACGTCGTCGAGGAGCTCGCGCGGCTCGGCGTCGTCGCCGACCTCACACCGACGCTGCCGGTCCGACGCCGCCTCACCGCGGCGACGCTCAGCCCCGTCCAGCGCGCCCGCCGACGGGTCGAGGACGCCCTCGTCGGCCGTGGGCTGCAGGAGGTCGTCGGCTGGTCGTTCACCGACGCCGGCGCCGCCGGGCGGCTCGGCCTCGCCGACGGCGACCCGCGCGCCTCCGCGGTCCGCCTGGAGCACCCGCTGAGCGAGGACCAGGCGGTGCTGCGCCCGACGATCCTCGTGTCGCTGCTCGACGTCGCGCGGCACAACCGCACCCGCGGCGCGGACGACGTGCGGATCTTCGAGACCGGCACGGTCTTCCGCGACCAGCCCGACCCGCGCCGACCCGACATGCCGTTCGAGCACGCCGCGCTCGGGGTGCTCGTGCAGGACGACCTCTTCGCGGTCAAGGGCCTGCTCGACGCGGTCCTCGGAGCGCTGCGGATCGACGGGTGGGAGCTGGAGCCGGTCGACGACGTGGCGTTCCTGCACCCGGGCCGTGGGGCGCGGATCGTGCTCGGCGACGACGTCGTCGGACTGCTCGGCGAGGTCCATCCGACCGTCGCCGACCGGTGGGGCCTGCCGCGGACCGCGGTCTGCCTGCTGGACCTCGACCAGGCGCTGCCGCGCGCGCCGGAGCGTCGGCCCGTCCGGCCGGTCGGGCAGTTCCCCGACGCCCGGTTCGACCTGGCGGTCGTCGTCGCCGACGACGTGTCCGCCCGCCGGACGCTCGAGATCGCGCGCGGCGCCGCCGGTCCGCTGCTGGAGGACGTGACGGTGTTCGACGCCTACCGCGGCACGGGGATCGCCGACGGCCACGTGTCGCTGGCGCTCCACGTCCGACTGCGCGCCGCCGACCGCACGTTGACCGACGAGGAGATCGGTACCGTCCGTGAGGCGATCGTCGCCGCGTTGGCGGCCGACGTGGGAGCGACCCTCCGTGGCTGACGAGGACCCCATCACCCCCGCCCGGGCCCTGACCCCGCCCGACCCGTCCGCGGACGGGCCGCGCGTCGCGGTGCTCGGCGCATCCGGGTTCGCCGGGGCGCTCGCCGCCGCGCTCCTGGCCCGGCACCCGTGGTTCCGCCTGGGCGCGATCACCGCCCGCGCCGAGGCGGGGATGGCGCTCCGCGAGCTCTACCCGCACCACCGCGTCGACGACGTCCTCGTCGAGCCCGAGCTCGACGCGATCGCCGCCGACCACGACGTGGCGATCGTCGGCTACCCGCACGGCGCGTCGAGCGAGGCGGTCGCCGCCCTCCACGCCCGCGGCCTGGTCGTCGTCGACCTGTCGGCGGACTTCCGCCTGCGCGATCCCGCCGTCTACCGCGAGTGGTACGGCGACGGGCACGTCGCCCCCGACCTGTTCGGCTCCGCCGTCTACGGGCTGCCCGAGCTGCACCGCGCCGCGCTGGCGGACGTGCGGGACGGCTCGCGCCTCATCGCCGGGCCGGGCTGCTTCCCGACCGCCGCCATCCTCGCCCTCGCGCCGCTGGCGCGGGCCGGGGTGGTCGCCGACGTCATCGTCGACGCCAAGACCGGCGTGTCCGGCGCGGGACGCAAGCTCCAGCGCACGACGCACTACTCGGCGGTGTCGGAGAACGTCCACGCCTACGGCGTCGCCGGCCACCGCCACCAGCCCGAGATCCGTCAGGAGCTCGCCGCGCAGGGGATGGACGACGCGGTCGAGCCGGTGTTCGTCCCGCACCTCACCCCGGTCGACCAGGGCGAGCTCGTCTCGTGCTACGTCCGCCCCGTCCGCCGGGTGACGGCGGACGAGGTCGACACGCTGTTCGCGGACGCCTACGACGGCGAGCGGTTCGTCGAGCTCACCGACGTCGACCCCGGCATGCGCGACGTGCAGGCCACGAACGTCGCCCGGATCCGCACCCACGTCGACCCGCGGTCCGATCACGTCCTCGTCTTCGCCGCCATCGACAACCTGTGGAAGGGCACCTCGTCGCAGGCGATCCAGTCGCTCAACGTCGCCTTCGGACGCGACGAGGGCGAGGGCCTGCCGGCCTGACCTGGCGCGGAGCGCCCGCCAGGGCGCCAGATCTCGTCCGACTCGCGAGCGCGGGTCGGCCGACCGTCGAGGGGCGACGGTGGAGCGACCCACCGTCGTCGACGCCCCGGCGTCCGGAGCCCCGACGCCCGGTCGGGCCCGGGCCCGCGGGTCGTGCCGCGGCCGCTCGTCCCTACGGGTGCGTAGGGAAGCGGTAGCCTGTCGACCATGGCCACCGCCGCGACGACCGTTCCCGCCCCGCCGGAGGCCGGGTCGGCGCCTTCCGACCTGCCGGGCGTCACCCACCGTTGGGTCGACGCCGGCGACGTGCGGCTGCACGTCGCCGAGGCCGGCGTCGAGCACGCCGCGCCCGATCGCCCCGCGATCGTCCTGGTCCACGGATGGCCGCAGCACTGGTGGTGCTGGCACGAGGTCCTGCCGCGCCTGGCGCAGGACCACCACGTGCTGGCGGTCGACCTGCGCGGGCACGGGTGGAGCGCGGTGCCGGACCCCACCGGCGACGCGTACGACAAGCGCACCATCGCGGCCGACCTCGTCGCGCTCGTCGACGCGCTGGGCCTGGACCGGCCGGTCCTCGTCGGCCACGACTGGGGCGGCTGGACGTCCCTGCTGGCCGCCGGCCTGGCCCCGGAGCGCTTCCGTGGGGTCGTCGCGGCGTCGATCGTCGCGCCGTGGGCCCCGATCCCGGTCCGGGACCTGTGGCGGTTCGCGTACCAGCTCGTCGCCGGCGGGCCGCTCGGGCCGCTCCTGCACCGCGGCCGTGGCCAGACGTTCCTGCGGCTCGTCTACCGCGCGGCGTCGGCCGACCCGCGGCGGGGCCGCGGCGACGCCGACGACCCGTACCTGGAGCGCTACCGCGACGGGGCCCGGGCCGCGGCCGGCGCGGCGATGTACCGCACGTTCCTCCTGCGGGAGCTGCCCGCGCTGCGCGCCCGCACCTACGCCCCGGACGTCCCGCCGCTGCCGATCCTGCTCGTCCCGGCCGAGGGCGACACGGTGCTGCCCCCGTCGCTCGTGCGGCGCGGGGCCGGACGCGGCGACGTCACCGTCGACCCGATCGCCGGCGCCGGTCACTGGTCGCCCGAGGAGCAGCCGGACGAGCTGGTCGACCGGATCCGGACGTTCCTCGACCGTCGCGTCGCCCCGTAGCGCGGCCGACGCCCCGGGAATCCCGCGGCGGGTGGCCGCGGTCCTGTGACGGATCGTGGTCGCGTGGCGGGCGCCGTCCGCCACGGGTGACGGGGTGCCGTGGTGGGGCGGGGACGCGTGGCGGATGGTGGTCGCGTGGCGGACGCCATCCGCCACGGATGGCAGCGCCTACACTCACGCCCGATGCCCGAGACGCCCGCCGCCCCGTACGGGGCGACCCCCACGCCCGACGAGCCGCCGCCGTTCTTCCGCTCGCGTTGGGTCGAGGTGCCCGACAGCGTCATCCGCGTCCACTCGCGCGGCCTGCCGCGGGGGTTCCGCGCGGCCGGGGTGCACGCCGGGATCAAGCCGTCCGGCCGCCACGACGTGGCGCTGCTCACCTGCGACGCGCCGGACGCGGTGAGCGCCGCCCGGTTCACCCGGTCGGGGACCGCCGCGCCGCCGGTCCTCGTCACCCGCGAGACGTCGCGCCTGGAGGCGCTGCGGACCGTCGTCGTCACGAGCGGCAACGCCAACGCGGGCACGGGCCGCGACGGGTTCGACGTCGCGCGGCAGGTGCGGTCGGCGGCGGCCGAGGCGACCGGGGTCGACGACGACCGGGTCGCGATCGCCGCCACCGGGGTCATCGGGGTGCCGTTGCCGATGGACGTCGTGCCCGCCGGGGTCGCGCTGGCCGGGCGGGAGCTGCGCGCCGACGGCGACGACGCGTTCCGTCAGGGCATCGAGACGACCGACCTCTTCCCCAAGACGGCGACGCTGCGGGTGGCGCTGTCCGGCGGCTCGGTCACGTTGCACGCCGTCTGCAAGGGCGCCGGGATGATCCAGCCGAGCTTCGCGACGATGCTGTGCTTCGTCACGACCGACGCCGTCCTCGAGCCACGCACCGCCGACCTGCTGCTGGGCGTCACCGTCAAGCGGAGCTTCGACCGGATCACCGTCGACGGCCAGCTCTCGACGAGCGACACCGCGGTGCTCATCGCGTCCGGCGCGAGCGGGGTGCGGGTGGAGCCGGAGTCCGCCGACGAGCAGCGGTTCGGCCTGGCGCTCGACGCGCTGCTGCGCCAGCTCGCCCTCCTCATCGTCGCCGACGGCGAGGGCGCGCGCCGCGTGGGGCGCGTCGTCGTCAAGGGGCCCGACGGCCCGGCGTGCGAGCGGGTCGCCCGGCAGATCGGCAACAGCCCGCTGGTGAAGACCGCCCTGTACGGCGGGGACCCCAACTGGGGACGGATCGTCCAGGCGGTCGGGGCGGTGCTGCCCGGGCCACGGCTGACGCCGATCGGGGTGCGGATCGAGGGCGTCGAGGTGTGCCGTGACGGGCAGGAGGCGCCGTTCGACCGGGCCGCGCTCGAGGCGTTGGTGCAGGGTCCCGAGGTCGACTACGAGGTGACGATCGGCAGCCCGACCGTCGACGGCGGCGCCGGGGCGGCCGCCGGCGCGTTCGCGAACGAGAGCGAGCTGTACTTCAGCGACCTGGGCCACGAGTACGTGACGCTCAACGCGGAGTACACGACCTGACCGGGCCGGGCGGGGCGGGGGAGGGACGCCGTCCCGCGATAGCCTGCCCCGTCGATGGCGACGACCGGATCCGACCCCGCAGCCCCCTCGTCCGGGATCGGCCCGCGCGACGTCGCGACGCTGCTGGAGTCGCTCCCGTACATCCGGCAGTTCCGCGAGCGGACCGTCGTCATCAAGTACGGCGGGGCGGCGATGACCGACCCCGAGCTGCGCGAGGACTTCGCCCGTGACGTCGCGCTTCTGAAGTACGTCGGCGTCAACGTCGTCGTCGTCCACGGCGGCGGGCCGGAGATCACCCGCTACATGGAGCGGCTCGGCATGCCGGTCGAGTTCCGCGGCGGCCTGCGCGTGTCCGACGCCGCCACCGTCGAGGTCGCCAAGATGGTGCTCGTCGGCAAGGTGAACAAGGACATCGTCGTGCGGATCAGCCGCCACGGCCAGGCGGCGGTCGGGCTCTGCGGCGACGACGGCAACCTCTTCACCGTCGAGACGACCACCGGCCCGTCGGGCGAGGACGTCGGGTTCGTCGGGCGGGTGACGAAGGTCGACACGACGGTCATCGACCACGTCGCCCAGGAGTTCGTGCCGGTGATCGCGTCGGTCGGCGCCGACGACGAGGGGCGCTCCCACAACGTCAACGCCGACGAGGCGGCCGCGGCGGTCGCCCGGGCGCTCGGCGCGACGCGGCTCATCTTCCTCACCGACGTCGCCGGGTGGCTCGCCGACGCGTCCGACCCGGCGACGCTCATCTCGCAGGCCGCCACCGACGAGGTCGAGCAGGCGCTGCCGTCGATCGACGGCGGCATGCGCCCCAAGCTCCAGGCCTGCGTCGACGCGGTCCACAGCGGGGTCGGGGCGGCGTCGATCGTCGACGGCCGCCGCCCGCACTCGGTGCTGCTGGAGCTCTTCACCGACGACGGCTGCGGCACCCAGATCCGCCCGGCACGGTGAGCGCCGCGCCGTCCGACGCCGCGTGGCCCGCGCCCGGCCGGCCCGTTCGCCGGCCCGACCCGTCCACCGATCACCACCGGAGGCCCGCATGACCGATCCGCTGACCCTCGACGCGCTCGAGGCGATCGAGCGCGAGCGCGTCCTGCCGACCTACGCCCGGCTGCCGCTCGCGGTGTCGCACGGGTCCGGGGCCTGGCTGCACGCCGTCGACGGCCGCCGGGTCCTCGACCTGCTGTGCGGGTTGGGCGTCACGTCGCTCGGGCACGCGCACCCGGACGTCACCCGGGCGATCGGCGACCAGGCCGGTCGGCTGCTGCACACGAGCAACCTCCTGCACCTCGAGGGTCCGGTGCGCCTGGCCGAGCGGCTGTCGCGCTCGTCGCTCGGGGGCGGCGTGTTCTTCACGAACTCCGGCGCCGAGGCGAACGAGGCGGCGATCAAGCTCGCCCGTCGCCACCGTCGCGGCGGCGAGATCCTCAGCGTCCACCGGGGCTTCCACGGTCGGACCTTCGGTGCGCTGTCGGCGACCCCGCAGGAGGCCAAGCAGGAGCCGTTCGCCCCGCTCGTCGGCGGGTTCCGGGCGGTGGCACCGACCGTTGACGCGCTGACCGACGCGATCGGGCCGGGCACGGCCGCGGTCCTCGTCGAGACGATCCAGGGCGAGAGCGGGGTCCTGCCGATCGACCCCGAGGTGCTGCGCGCCGCCCGCGCCGCGTGCGACGCCCACGGCGCGCTGCTCGTGTTCGACGAGGTCCAGACCGGCGTCGGCCGCACCGGCGGCCTGTGGTCGTACCCGGCGACCGGCGTGACGCCCGACGCGATCACCGTCGCCAAGGCGCTGGCCAACGGCCTGCCGATCGGAGCGCTCGTCACCGGACCCCACCTGTACGACACGTTCCGTCCCGGGGACCACGGGTCGACGTTCGCCGGCGGGCCCGTCGCCGCCGCGGCCGCCCACGCGGTGCTCGACGTCGTCGACGACGACGCGTTCCTCGCGCGGGTCGGCGAGGCGGGGGAGCGGCTCGCCGCGGCGCTGGGGGAGCTGCCCGACGTCGTCGCCGTCCGCGGGCGTGGCCTCATGCTCGCCGCCGAGCTCGACCCGGCCGCCGTCGGGCGCCACGGGTCGACGGCCGACCTCGCCGGTCGCCTGCTCGACGAGCACGACGTGTGGGTCAACGCGCCGAGCCCGACGGCGCTGCGGCTGCTGCCGCCGCTGACGATCACCGACGCCGAGATCGACGAGGGCGTCACCCGGATCGCCGCCGGGCTCGCCGCACGCTGACGGCGCCCCGTCGTCAGGTCGCCGCGACCGGCGGCAGGTGGCCGATCCGGCGCGCCACCACCGCGCAGGTGGCGTCGACGATCCCGTCGAGCAGGTCGAGCACCTCGGCGACCTCGTCGGCGACGAGGTCGATCTGCGCCAGGTGGACGGCGCGGCCGCGGCGGGCGATCGCCGCGTCGAGCACGTCCGCGCCGGGATGGCCGGCGACGTCGGGCCAGTGCGGCGAGATCGGCGCCATGCCGGCGATCTCCTCGGCGAGCCGGTCGAGGCCCGCGCCGCTCGGGGTGTTCCAGTACCGGAACCGGCCCTGCAGCGCCTTGCCCAGGTGGCGGATCGCCAGGCGTCGCCAGCTGCCGTGGAGCCGCGCGACGAGGTGCTCCCACGGCTCGCCCGGCTCGCCGACGGTGTCGAGCAGGGCCTGCCGGACGACCTTCGGCAGATCCTCGGGCCGCCGCGCCGCCCCGGTCACCGCCACCGCGGCCGCGCGCATGAGCGCCTCGGCGCAGCCCTCCCACGCTCCGAGGGCGAAGACGAGCGCCGACGACGGCACGAGCGCCGTCCGCGGATCGTCCGGATCGTCGAGCTCGAGGAGCCCGCGGGGGGCGACGATGAGCTCGGCGTATCGGGCACGGGCCTGCTGGACGGGGACGGGCTCCACGGCGGCACCGTATCGGCGTCGGCGCCTGCACCGGCCTTCCCGCCGGATCGGCGCTACATTCCCACGTCCATGTCCGAGCCCGTGACCCCCGCCACCGCCCCCGACGACACGCACACCGAGGTGCGACGTGTAGCGGTGCCGGGTCGGACGCGGATCGCGTCGTACCTGGCCGACAAGGACGAGGTCCGCAAGGTCCTGCTCCTCTACTCCGGCGGCCTGGACACGAGCGTCATGCTCAAGTGGATCCAGGACGAGTACCGGGCGGAGGTCGTGACGCTCACCGTCGAGCTCGGACAGCCGGACGAGGACTACGACGAGGTCACCGACAAGGCCCGCACGCTCGGGGCGGTCGAGACGGTCGTCCACGACGCCCGCCAGGAGTTCGCCGACGAGTACCTGGTCCCCGCGATCAAGGCGAACGTCAACTACGGCGACGGCTACCCGGCGTTCACGTCGCTCGGTCGTCCGCTGATCGCCAAGCTCGCCTGCGAGTACGCGCGCCGGCACGGCTGCGACACGATCGCCCACGGCTGCACCGGCAAGGGCAACGACCAGGTCCGGATCGAGGCGACGATCGCGACGCTCGCCCCCGAGCTCAAGGTCATCGCGCCCGTCCGCTCGTGGGCGATGGGTCGCGACGAGGAGATCGCCTACGCCCGCGAGCACGGCATCCCGATCAAGAACACCCCGGACGGCGCGCCGGCGCCCTACTCGATCGACGACAACCTGTGGGGTCGGTCGTCCGAGGGCCGCTGGATCGAGGATCTCGGCCACGCCCCCGAGGACGACGTGTTCCAGCTCGTCACCCGTCCCGAGGACGCGCCGGACGAGTCCGAGATCGTGCGGGTGACGTTCGAGCAGGGCGTGCCGGTGGCGATCAACGACACGCCGATGGGCATCGTCGCGCTGCTGGAGGAGGCGGCGCGCCTCGGTCGCAAGCACGGCGTCGGCATCCTCGACCACATCGAGGACCGGATCGTCGGGCTGAAGGTCCGCGACATCTACGAGATCCCGGCGGCGGCGATCATCCTGCCCGCCCACAAGGAGCTCGAGCGGCTGGTCGGCACGATCCACCAGAACCAGTTCAAGCCCGGCGTCGACCAGAAGTGGGCCTACCTCGTCTACGCCGGCCTGTGGTGGGAGCCGCTGCGCGAGGACCTGCAGGCGTACATCGAGCACGTCAACCGTCGCGTGACCGGGACGATCGGCCTGAAGCTCTACAAGGGCTCCGCGCGGGTCGTCACCCGCGAGTCCGACAACGCCGTCTACGACGCGCAGCTCGCGAGCTTCGCCGAGTCCGGCGGCCTCTTCGCCCAGGACGCCTCGCCGGGCTTCATCGAGCTGTGGTCGCTGCAGTCGCGCCTGGCGTGGCGGCTCGCCCACGGCGAGGGCCAGACGGGCACCGGCGCGTAGCGCGCGGCCGGCCGTCCCGGCGACCGCGACGTCCCACGCCTCGCCGGCGTGGGCGTCGTCGTCTACGGTGGCGACCATGAGTGGTGGACCGCAGCGGACCTTCTACACCGTCCTCGGCTGGGCGACGTGGCGCGCGGCGCGCCTCTACGTGCGCCGGCGGGTGCTCCCCGGCCGTGACGGCACGGGGCGCCGGCGACTGGTCCGCATCGCCCTGCTCGTCGCGGCGGCGGTGGCGGCCGTGGCGACCCTCCGTCGCGGCCGGGCCGCCGAGGACGAGCCGTTCTCGTTCCCGGTCCCGTCGACGGCCGACGTCACCGGCGTCGCGGCCACCGCCGGGGCGACCGACGCCGGCCGCGTGACGGCGGCGGACGACGACGCCGGGACCCTTCCGGACGCGGGTGGCGACGCCGACCGCGCGGACGACGGGGGCGACGCCGACGACGAGGCCGCGACCGACGATGCGTCCGCGACCGACGGCGACGACGCGACCGACGACGACGCGGCGGCGCGGTGAGCGGTCCCGGGACCGACGACGTCGACCTGTCCGACCTGGGCCCGGACGTCGGGCCGATGGCGCGCCGCGCCGAGCTCCACCTCCGGCGCATCGAGGCGGCGCGTCGCCGGGAGCGCGCGGCCGAGGCCGCTCCCGATCACGCCGGTGCGCTGAGCGATCCGCCGGCGCCGGAGCCGGAGCCGGAGCCGGTCGCCGACCCGGCCACGGGCAGCGCTCGACCCGACGTCGACGCCCGCGACCCGCACGAGGTCCTGCGACGGCTCGAGGAGGCCGCCGCGCGGCTCCGCGAGAGCACGCCGCCGCCGGAGGACTGACCGACGCCGACGTGGGTCGTGGCCGGTTCTTCCTGCACCTTCCGGACCACGTCGCCGACGCCCGCCGCAGACCCCGCCGCGAGGCCCCACGACGTCCGCCCCGACGCCTAGCCTGAGAGGGGTGAGCACCGGTCCCTGCGTCCACCTGCACGTCCACTCCGAGTACTCGCTGTTGGACGGCCAGCCGAACATCAAGAAGCTCGTCAAGCGCGCCGCCGAGCTCGACCAGCCCGCGGTCGCCCTCACCGACCACGGGGTGATGAACGGCACGATCGAGCTGTACAAGGCCGCCAAGGACCAGGGCATCAAGCCGATCATCGGCTGCGAGCTGTACCTCACCGAGGATCACGCGTTCCGCGACGGCAAGCGCGAGATGAACCACCTGACGGTGCTCGCGCGGAACGAGCAGGGCTACCGCAACCTCATGCGCCTCAGCTCGCTCGGCTACACCGCCGGGTTCCACCGCGGCAAGCCCGCCGCGGACTACCGGCAGCTCGCCGAGCACGGCGAGGGGCTCATCGTCCTGTCGGGCTGCCTGGCGTCGCGGTTCTGTCGGCGGATCGCCGACGACGACCTCGACGGCGCCCGCGCGCACGCCGACGACCTGTTCAACGCGGTCGGCAAGGACAACGTCTACTTCGAGGTCCAGAAGAACCTCGTGCCGCTGCAGGACAAGTGCAACGAGCAGATCGTGCGGATCGCCCGCGAGACCGGACGCCCGCTCGTCGGCACCGCGGACGTCCACTACCTCCACCGCGACGACTACTCGACGCACCGGGCGATCCTCTGCGTGTCGACCCAGTCGACGCTGGCCAACCCGAAGATGGCCGACGCGTTCACCGACAACGTCTACTACCTCAAGAGCAACGAGGAGATGGCGGCCGACTTCGCGGAGTGGCCGGAGGCGGTGCCGATGTCGCTCGAGATCGCCGAGCGGTGCAACGTCGAGATCCCGCTCGGGCAGACGCTGCTCCCGCGGTTCCTGCCGGAGGGGGAGGATGAGCGGGCGTATCTGGCGGAGCGGGTGCGGGAGGGGTTGCGGGAGCGGTATGGGGATCCGGTGCCGGCGGAGGCGCGGGAGCGGGCGGAGATGGAGCTCGGGGTCATCAATCGGATGGGGTACGACGCGTACTTCCTGATCGTGTGGGACTTCATCAAGTGGGCGAAGGACCGTGACATACCGGTGGGTCCGGGGCGTGGGTCGGCGGCGGGGTCGATCATCGCCTACTGCCTGGGGATCACTGATCTGGATCCGTTGAGGTACGACCTGTTGTTCGAGCGGTTCCTCAATCCGGATCGCGTGTCGATGCCGGATATCGACATCGACTTCTCGGTCAAGGGTCGGGAGCGGGTGATGGAGTACGTGACCGACAAGTACGGGCGTGAGCGGGTCGCGCAGATCGTGACGTTCGGTCGGATGCTGCCGCGGAACGCGACGAAGGACTCGGCGCGGATCCACGGGTACGACTACGCGACGGGCGATCGGTTGGCGAAGCTCATCCCGGAGGCGATCATGGGGAAGACGCCGCCGTTGGAGAAGTGCCTGGAGGAGGGCACGGAGTTGCGGCAGGCGTACGACACCGATCCGGTGGCGAAGGAGGTGCTGGACACCGCGCGGGGGTTGGAGGGGAACGTGCGGGCGTTCGGGATCCATGCGGCGGCGGTGGTGATCTCGGATCGTGATCTGACCGAGGTCGTGCCGTTGCTGTGGTCCGACAGTCGCAAGGTCGACGAGCACGGCAAGAAGATCTACAACCAGGTGACGCAGTTCCCGATGGGTCCGGTGGAGGAGCTGGGCCTGTTGAAGATGGACTTCCTGGGGTTGCGCAACCTCGATGTGATCGATGATGCGTTGGCGATCATCGAGCGGTCGTCGGGGGAGCGGATCGACATCGCGCAGGTGCCGTTGGACGATCGCAAGACGTACGAGATGTTGGCGCGGGGCGATTCGATCGGGGTGTTCCAGTTCGAGTCGGAGGGGATGCGCAAGGCGCTCAGGCAGGTGGTGCCGACGGAGTTCGACGATCTGATCGCGCTGGTGGCGTTGTATCGGCCGGGCGCGATGGATCAGATCCCGACGTATGCGCAGGGCAAGCATGATCCGTCGATGATCCGGATTCCGGATCCGCGGTTGGAGCCGATCATCGGTCCGACGAAGGGGGTGATCCTGTATCAGGAGCAGTCGATGCGGATCTCGCGCGATCTGGCGGGGTTCACGCCCGGGCAGGCGGACGACCTGCGCAAGGCGATCGGCAAGAAGAAGCTCGACCAGATGGCCAAGCTCGAGCCGGCGTTCCGGGAGGGTTGCCTGGCGTCGGGGACGGACTCGCAGGTCGTCGACTGGTTGTGGCAGACGAACCTCAACGCGGCGAACTACTCGTTCAACAAGTCGCACGCGGCCTGCTACGGGCTGGTGTCGTACCGGACGGCGTGGTTGAAGGCGAACTATCCGGCGGAGTACATGGCCGCGCTGCTCTCGTCGGTGATGTCGACGAAGGACAAGGTGCCGTTCTTCCTCAACGCGTGCGAGGACATGGGCATCGACGTGCTGCCGCCGGACGTCAACGAGTCCGATCACGAGTTCACCGTCCACGACGGCGCGATCCGGTTCGGGCTGGACGCGGTGAAGGGCGTCGGGCACGGCGCGGTCGAGGCGATCAAGACGGCGCGCGAGGACCAGCCGTTCACGACGCTGTGGGACTTCTGCGAGCGGGTCGACCACCGCGCGGTGAACGGCAAGGCGCTCGACTCGCTCATCCGCTGCGGCGCGTTCGCGTCGACCGGCGCGACCCGGCAGGGGATGCTGGCGGTCGTCGAGGACGCCCAGCAGGTCGGCAAGAAGATCCAGCAGGACGCCGCCGCCGGACAGGGGTCGATCTTCGACATGGGCATGGACGACGGCGCGGCGGATGCCGCGGCGACGCCCGCCACCGCCCACCCGCCGATCCCGGGCGGTGAGTTCGACCAGCGCGAGCTGCTCGCGATGGAGAAGGAGACCATCGGCCTGTTCCTCTCCGCCCATCCGCTGAAGGACGTCCGGGACGCGCTCGCCAAGGCCACCGACTGCGGCCTGGCCGACCTCAGGGCCCGGGCGCACGACTCGTGGGTCGAGGTCGGCGGGATGGTCGTCGAGATGCGGCGGATCACGACCCGCAAGGGCGACATGATGCTCCGGGGCAAGATCGAGGACACCGAGGGCGTCGTCGACGTCGTGGTCTTCCCCAAGGCGGCGCCGGCGCTCGAGCCGATCCTGCAGCCGGACGAGGTCGTGCTGCTGCGCGGGAGGGTCGACCTGCAGGACGCCGACCGACCGACGATCCTCGCCCAGAGCGCCAAGCCGTTCCGCCCGTCGAGCAAGGACCTCGAGGCCGCCCGCGGTGCGGCGGACGAGCGCCGCGCCGAGCGGGCGGCGGCCGCCGCCCCCACCGAGATGCACCTGAGGATCGACGGGCAGGCGGTCACCGGCACCGCGCTCGAGCGTCTGCGGCAGCTGCTGGGCGACCACGAGGGCGAGGCGGTGATGGTCATGACGATCCAGACGTCGAACGGCCCGCGCACCCTGCGACTGGGCACCGGGTTCCGCGTCGCGCCCGGACCGTCGCTCGAGGTGGAGCTGGCCCGGCTCTTCGGCCGCGAGAGCATCGCCGTGGCGACGGCGGGCCCCGACGCCGGGACGTCGGGCGGCGACGCGGCCGGTCCGGCCGGCGAGGGCGACGCCGCCCTCGCGGCCTGACGGACGGACGTCCGGTCGATCCGGGCCGCGGCGCGTCGACGTCGCCGCGGCTTCGAATCGGACGTCCGTCCACCAGGGGTCGGGTCGACGGCGGGCGCGGGCGAGTCTCACGGGGAGTCCACCGATCGCACGACCCGGGCACGCCACGCGGCGCGCCCGGGACCGAGGAGAACCGCGCATGACCCGCCGCCGCCCGCACCTGCCGTACCGCACCCTGGCCGTGACCGCCGCGACCGCCGTCGCCGCCGGCGGCACCGCCTCGATGGTCGCGACCGCCGCGACCGCCGCGCCCGCCGCCCCGCCCGTCGCGATCACCCAGCCCGCCGAGCAGTACCTCCTCGGACTCGACCTCGGCGGGTTGCTCTCGCCGATCCTCGACAGCCTGCCCGGCGGCCTCGGCGACATCATCTCCGACATCCTCGACGGCACCATCGGCGGGGCGCTCGGCGGCGGGCAGCTCGACAGCGTCCTGTCGGGCCTGCCGCTGCTCGACCCGTCGCAGTTCATCACCACGATCCAGGCGCTGCTCGGCGGCGGGCAGTTCGACCAGATCCTGGCCGGGCTGCCCGGCAGCGGGATGCTCGGGTCGTTCGACCTCAGCCAGCTGCAGGCGCTGTTCTCGACCCTGCCGTTCGGGAACTTCGCGCCCGACCTCGCGGGGATCCTCCCGGCGCTCGACCCCACGCAGCTCCTCGGGGTCCTCAACACCGTCACCGCCGGCCCGCTCGGCCAGCTGCTCGACCAGGTCGCCGCCGGCCCGTTCGCCCAGCTGCTCGAGACGATCGTCGGGGGCGGCCCCGACCCGGCCCCGCACACGGTCGCCGGCCTGCTGCAGCGGCTCACCGCCTTCATCCCGGCCGACGTGCCGGTCGGCACCGCCGTGACGCAGCTGCGCGAGCTCCTGGCCCCGGTCACCGACCTGCTGAAGCACGCCGGCATCGACTCGCTGCCGTTCGTGTCGCAGCTCCTCAACCAGCTCGAGTCGCTCAGCGCGAGCCTGCCGTCCGAGCTCGGCGAGCCGGTCGCCGCCCTCATCGGGGACCTGCGCAACACCGAGGAGGTCCTGTCCTACCAGGCCGCCCTCGCCAACGGCGCGACGCCTGCCGCGGCGGGCGCCCCGGCGGCGGCCCCGGTCGCCGCCACGCCCGTCGCGAAGGCCGCCGCATACCGCGTCACGGTCAAGCGCGTCTCGCTGAACAAGGCGAAGAACCGCGTGACGGTCAAGCTGTCGCTGTCGAAGAAGGCCCCCGAGACCGCCAAGGTCAAGGTGTCGACCCGGCTCGCCGGCAAGGTACTCAAGACCCGAACGGTCAACGTCCGCGCCGGCAAGTCCAAGACCGTTCGGATCAGCGTGCCCAAGGCGACGGCCCGCAAGGTCGTGAGCAACGGTGGCAAGGCCCGCGTCCGCGCGACGACGGTCGGCAGCTCGAAGGCCGCGCACGTGAAGTCGGTCAACGTCAAGCGCACCAAGCGCTGACCCACCCCGTCGTCGGTGGCCGTCGCGACGGCCACCGACGACCGCGCCGCGCCCGGGCCGGCACGCCGCTCCGCGCGCCCGGCACGCCGGCGGCCCGGACGGTCGCCTAGCCTTGCCGGCATGCGCGTCCGCTTCGCCCCGTCGCCCACCGGTGCCCTCCACGTCGGGGGCGCCCGGGCGGCGCTCTACAACTGGCTCCTCGCGCGGGGGACCGACGGCGGCCGGTTCCTCCTGCGGATCGAGGACACCGACCGCGAGCGCTCCACCCCCGAGAACGTCGAGCAGATCCTCGATGCGCTGCGCTGGCTCGGCCTCGACTGGGACGGCGAGCCGGACTTCCAGACCCGGCACGAGCCGCGCCACCGCGAGGTCCTCGCCCAGCTCCTCGCCGACGGCCGCGCCTACCACTCCCGCGCGACCGCCGAGGACGTCAAGGCCTACAAGGCCGAGCACGGGGCCGATCGCGGGTTCCGCGGGGCCGATCATCCGACGCGCGCCGCCGACGGCGAGCCGGACGCGGACGGGCGGCGCCCCGCCATCCGCCTGGTGGTGCCCGACGGCGAGACGGTCGTCCGCGACCTCGTCCGCGGCGACACGACGTTCCGCAACGTCCACATGGACGACCCGGTCATCGCCCGCGGCGACGGCAGCCCGCTGTACAACCTCGCGGTGGCCGTCGACGACCTCGACGCCGGCATCACGCACGTCGTGCGCGGCGAGGACCACCTGTCCAACACCCCCAAGCAGCTGCTCGTGTACGCCGCGCTCGGCGCCGATCCGCCGCTGTTCGCGCACCTGCCGCTGCTCCACGGCCCCGACGGCAAGAAGCTGTCCAAGCGTCACGGGGCCGCGTCGGTGCAGGAGCTGCGCGAGGCCGGGTACCTGCCCGACGCCGTGGTGAACTACCTGGCGTTGCTCGGGTGGGGCGACGAGGACGACGAGACCGAGATCGCCCGCGACGAGCTCGTCCGGCGGTTCGACATCGGGCGGGTGTCGAAGAACCCGGCCCGGTTCGACGAGCAGAAGCTCAAGTGGCTCAACGGCCGCTACCTGCGCGCCCAGGGCGTCGACGGCCTGGCCGCGACGATCGCCGACCATCTGCGCGACGCCGGCCACGGCGACGCGATCGACGGCCGCGACGAGCTGCTGCGCACCGCGGTCGCCATCAGCCAGGAGAAGATCGCCACCGTCGACGACTTCTGGCCGTTGGCGGGGTTCCTCTTCGCCGGGCCGGTCGACGACGAGAAGGCCCGGGCGAAGTTCCTCACGTCCGAGGCGCACCGGGCCAACCTCCGGGCCGCCCGCGACGCGCTCGCGGCGGTCGAGCCGTTCACCGTCGAGGCGGTCGACGCCCGCCTGCGCGCGCTCGTCGGCGAGCTCGACGCGAAGGCCAAGGACGTCTTCCAGCCGGTGCGCGTGGCGCTGTCGGGGACGACGATCTCTCCCGGGGTGTTCGAGTCGGCGGCCGCGCTCGGACGCGACGAGACGCTGCGGCGGATCGACGCCGCGCTCGCGGATTGACCGTCCGCCGACGGCGGCACACGCCGTCTGGACCGACGTCGTACGAGTTGGACTCAAGGCCGACCCCCCGGCTGCCGATATGTCCAGGGAGCCCATGTCGAGCCCCACCGTCGCCCCCTCCACCGCCGACGTCGCGTCGGCCCTCGATCCGGTCCCGACGGGCGCCCCGAGCCCGTCGATCCCGGCGGGGGCGCCGTCGCGCACCGTGCCGATCCGGCCCAACGAGCAGCACGGACGGCGGCTGACCGCCGCGTTCGACGCGCTCGACGGGTTCCCGGCGATGGGCGAGTCGCGGGTGCGCCTCGTCGCCGCCCTCGACGCCGACCCGATCGACGTCGCCGCCGTGGTCGCGGCGATCGAGACCGACCTGGGCCTGGGCCTCACCGTCCTGCGGACCGCCAACCGGATGGAGGGCCGCGTCGGCCGCGTCGCCACCATCCCGGCGGCGGTCGACGCGCTCGGCATGGCGTCGTTGCGCACGATCGCCGACCGCATCCGCACCGTCGACTTCTTCGATCGCGGGGGCGTGTGGGGCCGCGAGGCCGACGCGTACCGACGCCACGCCGCCGCGGTCCAGTCCGCGGTGCACCGCATCGCCGCGGTGACCGAGGCGGTCGACACCGACCTGCTCGTCACCGCCGCGCTCCTGCACGACGTCGGCCGCCTCGTCCTGCGCCGGGCGCACTCCGGCTACGCCCAGACCATCATGGGCCGCGACGTCGCGCCCGAGGAGCGGCTGCTCGCGGAGCGGCGCGAGCTCGGCGTCGACCACGCGCTCGTCGGCGGCGTCCTGGCCCGCCGGTGGGGCCTGCCGCGCGACCTGGCGCGCATCGTCGAGCGTCATCACTCCGACGACGACGGTCGGCAGATCGGCGTCCTGCGGCTCGCCGACATGCTCGCGCACCACGCCCACGGCGGCGAGGTGTCGCCGCCGCTGCTCATGAAGGCCGCCCGCCGGGTCGACGTCGACGCCGCGACGTTGCGAGCGCTGCTCTACGACCAGGCGGTCGGGGGCCCCAAGCGCACCCGCAGCGCCACGCCGTGCCCGCTGTCCGATCGCGAGATGGACGTCCTGCGGCGGCTCGCGGCCGGTCGCGTGTACAAGCAGATCGCGGGCGAGCTGGGCCTGTCGACGAGCACCGTCCGCACCCACCTGCACAACATGTACGGCAAGCTCGGCGCCCGCGACCGGGCGCAGGCGGTGCTCATCGCCGTGGAGCGCGGCTGGCTCTGACCCGCGGGTCGGCGCGGAGGCGACGGCGCACCCGCCGCCACAGCGCCGGCCAGTGGATCCACAGCACGACGGCGGCGGCGATGCCGACGCCGTCGATGAGGACGTCGACCGGGGTCCCGACCCGGCCGTCGACCGTCGACTGATGGACCTCGTCGACGATGGCCCACGCGCCCGCGATCGCCGCGCCGACGACGATCGCGGCGTCACGGCGGGCGCGGACGTGGGCGGGCGCGCGGGCCGACGGGCCGGCACGCTCGGGCCGGTCGAGCCGCCAGGTCCAGGCGCGGGCCCACAGCAGCGCCAGCAGGCCGAACTCGGTCATGTGCGCGAGCTTGCGCAGCACCATGTCGATCCAGCCCAGGTCGGTGGCCAGGTGGGACTGCGCGCTCAGGACCCAGACGACCACCATCAGACCCAGCGGCGGGCCGAACCGCACGACGCCGCGCGTGGCGGCCGCGAGCCGCGCCGGCGCCGTCGCGCGCCGGTGGCGGGGCGCGGGACCGGCGTCGTCGGGGCGCCGTCCGCCTGAAGGTCCGGCCGCTGCCATAGGATCGCCAGGCTACGTGGCCGTCCGGCGTTCGGACGGTCGTCGTCGCGCCCGAGGACCGATGCTCTCCATCACCGCCAAGTCCCCCTACGCCGTGCAGGCCCTGACCGAGCTCGGTCGGGCGGGAGGGACGACCACGCCGGTCCCGGTGGCCGAGCTCGCACGCCGGCGCGACATCCCCGGCCAGTTCCTCGAGCAGCTCTTCGCGACGCTGCGCCGGGCCGGGCTGCTGCGCTCCCAGCGGGGCGTCCACGGCGGCTACCTCCTCACCCGCGACCCGCGCGAGATCACGATCCTCGAGATCGTCGAGATGCTCGACGGCCCGCTCGGCCAGGACTCCGTCGGGATCTTCGCCGACGTCGCCGAGGCCGCGCGCGAGGTCCTGGCGTCGACGAGCGTGCAGGACCTCATCGACCGCGAGGCCCGGGAGCAGGGCCAGACGATGTACTGGATCTGACCGTGCCCGACGTCACCGACATCAACGGCCTCGTCGGCCGCACCCCCGTCGTCCGTCTGGACCGGATCGAGCCCGACGGGCAGCGCGTCGAGCTGTACGGCAAGCTCGAGTGGGCCAACCCGGGCGGGTCGATCAAGGACCGGATCGCGCTGGCGATGGTCCTGGCGGCCGAGAAGGAGGGCCGGATCGCCCCCGGTCGCACGACGATCGTCGAGGCGACGAGCGGCAACACCGGCATCGGCCTGGCGTTCGTCGCCGCCGCCCGCGGCTACGAGCTCGTCATCACCCTGCCGCAGGGGATGACCCGCGAGCGCGAGACGTTGCTGCGACTGTTCGGCGCGCGGGTCGAGGTCGTCGAGTCGCTCGGCGGGATGACCGAGGCGGTCGAGGCGGCCCGTCAGCTGGCGTCCGGCGACGACGTCTGGATGCCCGACCAGTTCGTCAACCCGGCCAACCCGGCGGCGCACCGCAGGACGACCGGTCCCGAGCTGCTCGAGCAGCTCGACCAGCGGATCGACGTGCTCGTCGCCGGCATCGGCACGGGCGGCACGATCACCGGGGTCGGTCGGGCGTTGAAGGCCGTCGACGAGAAGACGCTCGTCGTCGGCGTGGAGCCGGCGTCGTCGGCGGTGCTGTCGGGCGAGCCCGCCGGCCCGCACCGCATCCAGGGGATCGGCGCCGGGTTCGTCCCGCCGGTCCTCGACCGTCGGGTCGTCGACGAGGTCATCCCCGTGACGGACGACGACGCGATCGAGGCCGCGTGGAGCACCGCGCGACGGTGCGGCGTGCTCGGCGGCCTGTCGTCGGGCGCGGCGCTGCACGCGGCGCTGCAGGTCGCGGCGCGCGAGGAGTCGCGGGGCAAGCGGATCGCGGTGATCCTGCCCGACGGTGGCGAGCGCTACGCGGCCGTCCCGTTCTTCCAGCCGCGCTGACCTCCCGTCCTCGCGTGGCCGGGCGGCGCGGCAGGTACCCTTGGGGCTCGATGCTCGGTCTGGGGACGATCCGGCGGGTGGCCGCGGAGCTGCGTTGCGACGTCCGTGCCGCACGCGAGCGCGACCCGGCGGCGGTCGGCGTCGGCACCGCCGAGATCCTGCTCACGTGGCCCGGGGTGCAGGCGCTGCTGGCGCACCGCGTGAGCCACGCCCTGCACCGTCGTGGGGTGCCGTTGGCGCCGCGCGCGATCGCGCACCTGTCGCGTACCGCGACCGGCGTCGAGATCCACCCGGCGGCCCGGATCGGTCGCGGATTGTTCATCGACCACGGGTCGGGGGTCGTCATCGGCGAGACGGCGACGATCGGCGACGACGTCACGCTGTACCAGGGCGTGACCCTGGGCGGCACCGGGTTCCAGATCGGCAAGCGTCATCCGTCGGTGGGGGACCGGGTGACCGTCGGGTCGGGCGCCAAGCTCCTGGGCCCGATCACCGTCGGCGACGACGCGAAGATCGGCGCCAACAGCGTCGTCATCACCGACGTGCCGGACCGCACCACCGTCGTCGGCAACCCCGGCCACCCGGTGCGGATCGACGGTCGTCGCGTCAGCGGGCCGGACGCCGACTGGATCCACCTGCCGGATCCGATCGCCGACGCGGTGCAGACGCTCAACCGACGCGTGCTGGCGCTCGAGGCGCAGGTGCGGGCGCTCGGGGGCGAGCCGGCCCCGCCCGCCGCGACCGGCACCGAGGACGGCGCCCAGGTCCACCTGCTGCGGCCCAAGCACGGCCGCAGTCCCGCCGGCGGCTGACCCGGCTCAGTAGAAGACGGTCCGGCAACGGTGCCGCGGCCGCGCCTTGATCTCGGGGCGCTGGCCCAGCCTCCAGAGCCACGAGTCCAGCCGGTGGGGAGGGATCCCGGTGCGGTCGGCGATCCGCTCGACGGCGTGCAGCGCGCAGCAACGGATCTCGTGCTCGGTCCGGTCGAGCGGCAGCAGGCGCCCGGCGTCGATCGTGGTGGCCAGGTCGTCGTCGTAGACGAGCGCCCCGGCGCCGCGCAGCACGTGGGGGACGAGGTTGTCGGCGAACATCGTCAGCCGGTCCAGGTCGCGCATCGCGGCCAGGCCGAACGCGGCGACGTCCGCCCCGAGGATCTGCGCCCGCTTGTACAGGCCGCGGTCGCGGTAGAACGGCATGCCGGCGGCGACCCCCTCGGCGAGCCGCACCGCCGACCCGTCGGCGGCGTCGACGACGGCCAGCGGGGTCCGGTCGCCGAGCCACCGTCCGAGCGCCCGCAGCGCCTCGGCGTACAGCGCCATGAGCGGGTGCCCGACCGGCTGGCCGAGCACGGCGGCGATCTCGCGGCCGGTGATCCGCCGCAGCTCGTCGGGCGCCCACGGCCCCTGGGCGTGGAACCGGTCGGTGAGCGCCCACGCGACGGTCCAGTAGCCGCTGGACTCCGGGCGCTTGCGCAACGTCGGGAACCAACCCGATCCGAAGTTGATCGCGTTGAGCGTCAGGACGTAGGCGGCGAGCGCCTCGCGGTCGTCGGTCCGCAGGTGCCGGGGATCGGGCTCCGGATCCTCGCGCGCCTCGGTGACGTCGAGCCGCTCGAGCGCGGCGTCGTCGATCCGCACCCGCCGCGCCCCGGCGGCGACCGCGGCGGCATGGGCACGGACGTCGTCGGGCAGCGCCATCGTGGGGGACGCTACCCGCAGGGCGCGTCCGCCGGGTGGGCGTCGGTCCCCGCCGGGCGGCCCCGCCGCGCTCGGGCCTATCCTCGAAGGGTGGCCCCCGTCGACGCCTACGCCGAAGAGCTCCTCGAGGGCCTGAACGAGCCCCAGCGACAGGCGGTCGTCCACGGCGGCGGTCCGCTGCTCGTCCTCGCCGGGGCCGGGTCGGGCAAGACCCGGGTGCTCACGCACCGCGTCGCATGGCTCGTGCGGACCGGGCAGGCCGGCCTGGGCGAGATCCTCGCGGTGACGTTCACGAACAAGGCCGCCGCCGAGCTGCGCGACCGCGTCGCCGGGCTGCTCGGCCGCTCGGTCCGCGGGCTGTGGGTGTCGACGTTCCACAGCGCGTGCGTGCGGATCCTGCGGGTGGAGGCCGAGCGGCTGGGCTACAGCCGCCAGTTCACGATCTACGACGCCGACGACGCCCGCCGGTTGCTCAAGCGCTGCCTCGGCGACATCGACGCCGACACCAAGCGCTACACCCCCAACGCCGTCCACAACCGGATCTCCGACCACAAGAACCGGTTGCGGTCGGTCGACGACGCCGCGCGGCTCGCCCACGGACCGTACGACCAGACCGTCGTCGCCGCCTACCGCGCCTACCAGGACGCGCTGGTGCGCAACAACGCCATGGACTTCGACGACCTGCTCGGCCGCGTCGTCGACCTGCTCGAGCGGTTCCCCGAGGTCCGCCGCCGCTACCGCTCGACGTTCCGCCACGTCCTCGTCGACGAGTACCAGGACACCAACCCCGCCCAGTACCGGCTGCTGCAGCTGCTGTGCATGGACGACCCCACCCACGACGGGACCGGCGACGACGTCGGGCCGCTCGCGGGGGAGGAGCCCGGCCACCGCAACCTCATGGTCGTCGGCGACGACGCCCAGTCGATCTACGGGTTCCGCTCGGCCGACATCCGCAACATCCTCGACTTCGAGGACGACTTCCCCGACGCCGAGGTCATCCGGCTGGAGCAGAACTACCGCTCCACGCAGAACATCCTCACCGCCGCCAACGGGCTCATCGCCCACAACGTCGAGCAGCGCCCCAAGACCCTGTGGAGCGACGCCGGCGCCGGCGACGAGGTGCGGATCCGGGCGCTGCCCGACGACCACACGGAGGCCCGCTGGGTCGTGTCGGAGATCGAGCGACTCGCCGGCGGTGGCGTGCCGCTCGGCGAGATCGCGGTGCTGTACCGCACCAACGCGCTGTCGCGCGCGATCGAGACCGCGCTGACCCAGGCCGAGCTCGACTACCGGGTGATCGGCGGGGTGCGGTTCTTCGACCGCGCCGAGGTCAAGGACGCGATGGCCTACGTCCAGTGGCTCCACAACCCGGCCGACACCGTCGCCTTCGCCCGGATCGTCAACCGGCCGCGCCGCGGGATCGGCGACACCACCGTCGGACGGCTGCTCGCGCACGCCGACGCGACCGGCGCCACGCCGCTGGAGGCGATCGCCGACCCGGCCGCCGCCGGGCTGCGGACGGCCGCGATCCGGGCGGTGGGCGGGTTCGCGGAGCAGGTCGCCGCGATGCGTGAGTCGCTGGACACCGACCCGACGGTCGCCGACCTGCTCTCCGACGTGCTGCGCCACAGCGGCTACCGCGACGAGCTGCAGGCGTCGGTCGACCCGCAGGACGAGGGGCGGCTGGAGAACCTGGAGCAGCTCGTCGCCTACGCCGAGGAGTTCGACGACGAGGACGGCGGCGACGTCGACGCCGACGGGACCGGGCCGCTCGACCGGTTCCTCCAGCAGGTCGCGCTCGTCAGCGACAGCGACCGGCGCAGCGACGCCCCCGACGGGCAGGTGACGCTCATGACCCTCCACAACGCCAAGGGGCTGGAGTACGACGCGGTGTTCCTCGTCGGCTGCGAGGACGGCGTCTTCCCGCACTCCCGCGCGATCGACGCCGGCGAGCTCGACGAGGAGCGACGCCTGGCCTACGTCGGGGTCACCCGCGCCCGACGGCACCTCGCGCTCACGTGGTCGCGGCGACGGGCGCTGTACGGGCCGCCACAACCGCAGATGCCCAGCCGGTTCCTCCGCGAGCTGCCCGCCGACGTCCTCGACGACCTGTCGTCCGAGGCGACGTCCGCGCACGCCCCTATCCCGACGCTGCGCGAGCGGCCCGGCCCCGGATCGGTCGGACGGATCGGTCGGCCCGCCGGACGGGCCGACCGCGGCGGACGGTCGATCTCCGCGCTCGGCCTGCGCCGCGGCAGCGACCTGGCCGGCGCCGGTGGCGGCACGCCCACGGGACCGGACATCGCGCCCGGGGCCCGGGTCCGCCACCGCAAGTTCGGCGAGGGCGTCCTCGTGCGGCGCGAGGACGACGTGCTCGTCCTGCGGTTCGACGACCACGGCGAGCGCCGCCTCATCGCCGGGTTCGCGCGGCTCGAGCCCGTCGACTGACCGGCGCAGGCACTAGCCTGCCCGCCTGTGACCGCCACGCTCATCGACGGCAAGCAGATCGCGGCCCGCGTCCGGGGCGAGGTCGCCGCGGACGTCGCCGCGTTCGTCGCCGACCACGGCCGCCCGCCCGGGCTCGCGACGATCCTCGTCGGCGAGGACGCTGCGAGCGCCGTGTACGTCGGCGGCAAGCAGCGCGCCTGCGCCGAGGTCGGCATCCGCGGGTTCGATCACCGCCTGGCCGCCGACGCCCCGCGCGAGGAGGTCCTCGACCTCGTCGACCGGCTCAACGACGACCCCGACGTCAGCGGCATCCTCTGCCAGCTGCCCGTGCCCGACCACCTCGACGGGGTCGAGATCACCAACCGGATCGCGGCCGAGAAGGACGTCGACGGGCTGACCGTCGCGTCCGCCGGACGGCTCGCCCTCGGGCTGCCCGGCCTGCGGCCCTGCACCCCCGCCGGGGTCATCCGCCTGCTCGACGAGGCCGGCACGGCCCTCGAGGGCGCCGAGGCGGTCGTCATCGGCCGCTCCAACCTCTTCGGCAAGCCGATGGCGCAGCTGCTGCTGCAGCGCAACGCCACCGTGACGATCGCCCACTCGCGCACCCGCGACCTGGCCGCCGTCGCCCGCCGCGCCGACGTGCTCGTCGCCGCCGTCGGCCGGCCGCGGATGGTCGGCGCCGACTGGGTCAAGCCCGGCGCGACGGTCATCGACGTCGGCATCAACCGCCTGCCCGAGGGCGAGACGACCGCGAGCGGGTCGACGCTCGTCGGTGACGTCGACTTCGACGCCGCCGTCGAGGTGGCCGGGGCGATCACCCCGGTGCCCGGCGGCGTCGGGCCGATGACGATCGCCGAGTTGCTGGCGAACACCGTCCGGGCCGCTCGGATGCAGGCCGGGCCCGGCGCCTGAGCGACCGGCCGGGGGAGAGGGAGAGCACGTGCGCATCGGACCACCGCGGATCGGCGGGCTCATGGCCCTGGCGGGCCTGCTCCTGCTCGTCGTGTCGGCCTTTCCCGACTGGTTCACCCTCGACCGGGTCGACGTCTGCCAGGCGGCGGTGCGCTCCGACCAGAGCCCGCTGACCGCCGAGACCTGCGCGATCCTCACCCAGGCCCGTGGCCTGGAGGACAGCACCCCGGTGCCCGGCACGTCGCTGTCGATCACCGCGCTCGGCCAGCCGTGGTTCGGGCTCGTCGTCGTCGCCGCGTGGGGGGTCCTGCTCGCCGTGCTCGCCGCGATGCGCGGCTCCGGTCGCCGGATCGACCCGCGCTACCTCGCCGGGGCGACCGTCCTCGCCGGGATCGCGCTCGTCACGACCGTCGTGCGGGTGCTCGCGGTGCGGCCGACGAGCGACGCGACGATCCTCGTCGAGCCGGCCCAGCGGGTCGAGGACCTCGACCTGGGCGTCGCCGCCGGTGCGTGGATCGGCATCGTCGGCCTGGCGCTCACCGTCGTCGCCATGGTCCTCGTGGCCCGCGACGCACGACGGCCGCCGCGCGCCCGCCCGGAGCGGCCGCGCCCCGCCGTGCGCCCGGAGCCGACCACGGGTGGCGGATCCGACTAGCATCGGCCGCCGCATGATCGATCGCGACACCGTCCGGCACGTCGCGGCACTCTCCCGCCTGGAGCTCCACGACGACGAGGTCGAGCCGATGGCGCGGGAGCTGTCGGCGGTGCTCGGCCACATCGAGACCATCGCCGAGCTCGACCTCGACGGGGTGGCCCCGACCACCGACGTCGTCGTCGCCCGCAGCGGCCTGCGCCCCGACGAGCCACACGTCTCGCTCACCCGCGACGCCGCGGTCGACCAGGCGCCCGACGCGTCCGACGACGGGTTCCGCGTCCCCAGCCCCCAGGCCTGACATGACCGATCCGACCACCCTGTCCGCGGTCGACCAGGTCGCCGCGCTGCGTGCCGGCGACCTCGACGCCGCCGGGCTCTTCGCCGCCTACCGCGAGCGCGCCGCCGCCGACGACACGAACAGCTTCACCTGGCTCGCCGACGGGCCCGACGACGCCGCGGCAGCCGTGCCCGACGGCGCGCGCGCCCGGTCGGTCGACGGCCCGGAGCCGACGTTCGACGTGCCCGCCGACGACGCGCTGTCGGTCCGCGGCCTGCCGGTCGCGGTGAAGGACCTCTTCTGCGTCACCGGCGTGCCGACGGCGTCCTGCTCGGAGCTGCTGCGCGGCTACCGACCGCCGCACACCGCCACCGCCGTCGCCCGCCTGCAGGCCGGCGGGGCGACCGTCCTGGGCAAGACGAACCAGGACGAGTTCGCCATGGGCTCCTCCAACGAGAACTCCGCTTTCGGGGCGGTCCTCAACCCGTGGGACCGCACCCGCGTGCCCGGCGGGTCGTCCGGCGGATCGGCCGCGGCGGTCGCCGCCGGCCTGGCGCCGGTCGCGCTCGGCACCGACACCGGCGGATCGGTCCGTCAGCCCGCCGCCCTCTGCGGCGTCGTGGGGCTCAAGCCGACCTACGGCAGCGTCTCCCGGTTCGGGATGATCGCGTTCGCGTCGTCGCTCGACCAGGCCGGCGTGCTGGCCCGCGACGTCCGCGACGCCGCGCTCGTCCTCGCCCACCTGACCGGAGCCGCCGACCCGCGCGACTCCACGTCGATCGGGTGGCAGGGCGACGCGCTCGGCCTGCCGAGCGCCGACCGGCTCGACGGGCTCCGCATCGGCGTGCCGACCGACCTGCTCGGCGAGGGCATCGACCCCGGGGTGCGGGCGTCGTTCGACGCGGCCCTGCGGACCGCCGAGGAGCTCGGCGCGAGCATCGTCGAGATCACGCTGCCGCACGCCCGCCACGCGCTCGCCGCGTACTACGTCATCGCCCCGGCGGAGGCGTCGTCGAACCTCGCCCGGTTCGACGGGGTCCGCTACGGCAACCGCGCCGCCGCCGACGACCTCGTGTCGCTCTACACCCGCACCCGCCACGACGGGTTCGGCCCCGAGGTCAGGCGCCGCATCATGCTCGGCACGTTCGCCCTGTCGGCCGGCTACTACGACGCGTACTACGGCCGCGCGCAGCAGGTCCGGACGAAGGTCGTCGAGGACTTCGCCACCGCCCACGAGCAGGTCGACCTCATCGCCACCCCGACGAGCCCGACCGTCGCCTGGGGCCTCGGCGAGCGCACCGACGACCCGTGGGCGATGTACCGCGCCGACGTCATGACGCTGCCGCAGTCGCTCGCCGGGGTGCCGGCGATCTCGATCCCGTGCGGCCTGGACGACGGCCTGCCGGTCGGCCTGCAGCTCTCCGGGCCCGCGTTCGGCGAGCCGCGGATCCTCGACGCCGCCCACGCGCTGGAGCGGGCGATCGGGTTCGACGGTACGCCGCCGCGGAGCGGGCGCACCGGGGAGGGCGGAGCCGGCGGCGCCGACGCCACGAGCGGGGGAGGGGCCGCATGAGCACCGCGTACGAGCCGGTCATCGGCCTGGAGATCCACGTCCAGCTCGGCACCCGGACGAAGATGTTCTGCGGCTGCGAGCTGTCGTTCGGCGACCCGCCCAACACGCACACCTGCCCGGTCTGCCTCGGCATGCCCGGCACGCTGCCGACGATCAACCGCGAGGCGGTCCGGCTGGGCCTCATGATCGGGATGGCGCTGGGCGGCGAGCTCGACGACCGGCTCGTCTTCCACCGCAAGAGCTACTTCTACCCCGACCTGCCGAAGGGCTACCAGATCAGCCAGTTCGACCGGCCGCTGGTGAGCGGCGGGTCGCTCGGCGACGTGCGCCTGGAGCGCGTGCACCTGGAGGAGGACGCCGCCAAGCTCACCCACCTGGGCGAGAGCGGCCGGATCGGCGGGTCGACCGCGTCGGTGGTGGACTACAACCGCGGCGGCACCCCGCTGGCCGAGATCGTCACCCGGCCCGACATCCACTCGGCGGAGCAGGCGTCGTCGTGGCTGCGGCTGCTGCGCGAGACGCTGCGCCAGCTCGGCGTCAGCGACGTCAACATGGAGGAGGGGTCGCTGCGCTGCGACGCCAACATCTCCATCCGCCCGGTCGGGACGGACGGGCTCGGCACGAAGACCGAGCTGAAGAACATGAACTCGTTCCGGTTCATCGAGCAGGGCATCAACGCCGAGGTCGCCCGCCAGACCCGGATCGTGCAGGACGGCGGCCGGGTCGAGCAGGAGACGCTGCACTTCGACCCGCGCTCCGGGTCGATCACGTCGCTGCGGTCCAAGGAGGGCTCGCACGACTACCGCTACTTCCCCGAGCCGGACCTGCCGCCGGTCGCGGTGCCGACCGAGCTCTTCGACCTGGCGCGCGCCGCGATCCCCGAGCTGCCGCTCGACCGCGAGGCGCGCTACGTCGACGTCCACGGCCTCAACGACGAGTCGGCCCGCCTGCTCGCGTTCCGGCGCGAGCTCGGCGACTACTACGAGGCGACCGTCGCCGCCGCCGGGGCGACCCCCGACGGCGAGGCCGCGCCCGACGGCGTGACCCGGCCCGCGGAGCCCGCCGACGATCCGGCGGACACCCGACGCCAGATCGCCAACTGGATCGGCAACGACCTCGTCCGTCGCCTCACCGCCGAGGACGCCGACGACGACGCCGCCGGCGACCCGCAGGCGTCCAAGGTCACCCCGCAGGCGCTCGCGGCGCTCGTCGCGCTCGTCCGCGCCAAGTCGATCACCCGCAAGGCCGGCGGGCAGGTCCTCGACGCGCTCGTCGCCGAGGGGGGCGAGCCGGCCGCGATCGTCGAGCGGGACGGCCTGGCGGCGATCGGCGGCGGCGACGAGCTGCGGCCGGTGGTGCAGGCGGCGCTCGACGCCAACCCCGACGTCGTCGAGAAGCTCCGCTCCGGCAACATGAAGCCGATCGGCGTCATCGTCGGCGCGGTGATGAAGGAGACGCGTGGCCGCGCGGACGCCGGCGCGGTGACGCAGCTCGCCCGCGAGATCCTCGGGCTGTAGGCCGGTGGCCGCGTCGGCGGGACGCCCGCTCGCCCGGGTGCGGGCGTGGCGCCCCGACCGGTGGCTCGTCGGCATCCTCGCCGTCGCGCTGGGCCTGCGGCTCGGCGTCGTCCTGGCCACCCCCGACCACGCGCCGTGGGGCGATCCGGCCGACTACGACCGGTTGGCCGCGACGTTCGCGCTGCTCGGAGACTGGGCTCCCACCCAGTACGCGGCGCCGGGATCGCCGACGGCGTTCCGCGCCCCGGCGTACCCGGGGCTCCTCGCCGTCGTCTACGACGTCGTCGGGCTCGACGCGCGGACCCGCTGGACGGCCGGCCGCGTCGTCGGGGCGCTGCTGGGCGTCGTGACGGTCGCGCTCACGTGGGGGATCGCCCGCCGGCTCTGGGCCGACGTGCGCGTCGCCCGGGCCGCCGCCGGCATCGTCGCCGCGCTCCCGTCGCTCGTCTGGCTGTCGGGCGGGCTCGTCGCCGAGACGCTGTTCGTCCCGCTCGTGCTCGCGGCGCTGCTCGTCACCCTCGTGCACCGTGACCGGCCCGACCTGCGCCTGGCGCTCCTGGCCGGAGCGCTCGTCGGCGTCGCCGCGCTCACCCGCACCAACGGTCTGTCGTTGATCCTGCCGGTGGCGATCGGCCTGTGGTCGGCGCGCCGCCGTCCGGCCGCGCCGGCCGTCGCGGTGGTCGCGCTCGTCGTCGTGCTCGTGCCCTGGACGGTCCGCAACCACCATGCGCTCGACCGGTTCCTGCCGCTGGGCACCCACAGCGGCTACACGATGGCCGGCGTGTGGAACGCGGAGTCGGCGACCCGGGGCGGGCACTTCGCCCACTCGCGGGTCCCGGCCGAGGTGCCGACCTACCGCGACCTCTTCGATCCGCCGCGGCTCACCGAGGCGCAGCTGGACCGCGAGCTGCGGTCGCGGGCGTTGGACTACGCCCTCGACCATCCGGGATTCGTCGTGGAGGCCGCCGCGCTCCGCGGCCTGCGGCTGTTCCACCTGGGGCCCGGGCACGACTTCGTCGCCGGGCTCAGTGCCCGCGAGACCGGCGTCCCCGACGGCTGGCGGTGGATGATCGCCCCGGGCGTGTGGCTCGTCCTCCTGGGCGCGCTCGCCGCGGTCGCGCTGCGGCTCCGACGCCGGATCGCCCTGGGACCGTGGTGGACGTGGCTCGCGCCGGGGCTCATCCTCCTCAGCGCCGCCCCGCTCGTCGGAGCCCCGCGGTACCGCGTCCCGCTCGATCCGTTCCTGGCGCTCCTGGCCGGCGCGGCGATCGTCGTCGCCGTCGACGCGTGGCGGTCGCGGCGCGCTCAGGCGGGCTGACGCCCGGCGTCGCCCGGATCGCGGCCGCCCTCGAGGTCGGCGACGATCGCGCGCCACGGGCCGGTCCGCCAGCGCGACACCCACAGCTCCCACCGTCGCCCGTCGGCGAGCGTCACCGTGAGCGACCGGGCGAGGAGCGATCCGGAGACCTCCACGCCGGTGACGTCGTGGCGCGGCGCCTCGTCCTCGATCCGCAGCAGCCGGTACAGGTGCTCGCCGCGCACGTCGCGATCGAGCGTGAACGCCACCAGGCGCGTGGGCGTCAATGCGATGTACCGCACCTGGGCGCCGGTGAGCGGCGCGTGGCCCCACGCGCCGAACCCGGGCGCGCGCCGGGGCTCCGGCGACGCCGGGGCACCCGCCAGCACCGGCTCGCCCAGGTGGGCGGCCGCCGGCTCGCGAAGGTGGTCCCAACGGAACGTGGTCGTGCCCCTGCTCGATGCTCCCCGGGCGCGCCGCACGCGCGACGGCCCCGTGCCCCGCATGGTGCCGCACCCGTGCGCGATCCGTCGCGCGGCGCCCGTGAGCCCGCGCGGCCTGCGCCATGCCCGGGCGGCGCGTAGCGGGCCTGCGCCGCGTGCCCCGCACCGGGCGACGGGACGGACTACCCTGGGACCCGTGGACGCCGCGTTCGCCTTCGCCATCCTCGTCTGGTTCGTCATGGGCGTCGCCGGCGGCCTGAAGGGCGCGTCGAAGGGCAGCTCGTTCCTCCTGTGGTTCGCGATCTCGATGAGCGTCCCGATCTTCGGGTTCATCACCGCGATGGTCTACCCGGGCCGCGACGACGAGCTCCGACGTCGCTGCGACGGCTGCGGACGGATGCTCCCGATCAGCGACACGATGTGCATGCGGTGCCACACCGACCTGCCGTTCCCCGACGTCGCCTACCGCCCCCCGTCCTGAGACGCGGCCGGCCCGGGGTCCGGTGCTACGATCGATCGGTCGGCCGTCCACGTGGACGGCCTCTCGCGCTACGGGAGCCATTACGTCCGATGCGGACGGACGGTCCCCCACGTGCGGACATCCGTGACCGGTCGGAAGGAGGTTGGGCAGATGCGAGCAGTCGACGCGTTGATGGAGTGCCTGAAGGCGGAGGGCGTCGAGGTCGTATTCGGCTACCCGGGCGGGGCCAACCTGCCGACCTACGACGCGTTCGTCGACGCCGGCATCCACCATGTGCTGGTCCGCAACGAGGCTGGCGGTGGGCACGCCGCCGAGGGCTACGCGAAGGTCACCGGCAAGGTCGGGGTCGCCTTCGGCACGTCCGGTCCCGGGGCCACCAACCTCGTCACGCCGATCGTCGACGCGATGATGGACTCCGTCCCCGTCGTGTTCTTCACCGGCCAGGTCCGGACCGAGCTGCTCGGCACCGACGGGTTCCAGGAGGCCGACACCATCGGCATCACGATGCCGGCGGTCAAGCACAGCTTCATGATCACGGATCCGCGCGAGCTGCCGCGGATCATCCACGAGGCCTTCCACATCGCCGGCACGGGTCGACCGGGCCCGGTCGTCATCGACCTGCCGCAGGACCTGTCGAAGGTCGATATCCCGTACGAGCCGGTCACCGACGTGCACCTGCCGGGCTACCAGCCGCGCACCACCGGCAATGCCAAGCAGATCCGCCAGGCGGCCCGGGCGCTCGCCGCCGCCCGTCGCCCGGTGATCTACGCCGGCGGCGGCGTCGTCGCCGCAGGCGCGTCCGACGAGCTGCGACGCCTCGTCCGCGGCGGTCGGTTCCCGGTGACCACGACGCTCATGGGCCTGGGCACCTACCCGGCCCCCGACGACCTGTGGCTCGGCATGCTGGGCATGCACGGCACCCGCGCCGCGAACTACGCGATGGACGAGGCCGACCTCATCTGCGCGATCGGCGCGCGGTTCGACGATCGGATCACCGGCAAGCTGTCGGAGTTCGCGCCGCGCGCGAAGTTCATCCACATCGACGTCGACCCGGCCGAGATCTCCAAGAACATCCCGGCGCACATCCCGATCGTCGGCGACGCCAAGCAGATCCTCGCGCGGCTCGACGCGGAGTACACGGCGCAGGACGCCGACGCGTCGCGCCTGGACGCGTGGTGGCAGCGGATCCACACCTGGCAGGAGCGGCACCCGCTGCGCTGGGAGCCCGCCGCCGACGGTCAGATCAAGCCGCAGCAGGTCATCGAGGCGATCCACCGCATCACCGGCGGCGACGCGATCCTTAGCTCCGACGTCGGCCAGCACCAGATGTGGGCCGCGCAGTTCTACGACTTCCCCGAGCCCCGCCGCTGGGTGAACTCCGGGGGCCTGGGCACGATGGGCTTCGGCCTGCCCGCCGCGATCGGCGCGCAGCTCGGCGACCGCGACCGCACGACGGTCGTCATCACCGGCGACGGGTCGATCCAGATGAACATCCAGGAGCTCGCGACGATCCGCCAGGAGAACCTGCCGGTGAAGGTCGTCGTGCTCAACAACGGCTACCTGGGCATGGTCCGGCAGTGGCAGGAGCTCTTCTGGCAGGAGCGCTACAGCCACGTCGACATGAACACCTACGGCGGGGAGGAGGCGTCGCCGGACTTCGTGAAGCTCGCCGACGCCTACGGCATCCGGGGCGTGCGCCTCACCGAGGCGGCGACGTTCGAGGACGACCTGCGCGCCGCGTTCGAGGCCGAGGGCCCCGCGTTCATCGACGTGCGCGTCGTCCGCGACGAGAAGGTCTACCCGATGATCCCCGCCGGCGAGGCCGCCCGCGACATGGTGGGCTGAGCGATGACCCGTCCCTCCTCCGACCCCACCCGCTCCTGATGGTCGACACCAACGAGCTGCTGAGCCTCGACGAGCTCGAGGCCGCCGGACACCTCCGCACGGGACGCAAGCACGTCCTGTCGATCCTCGTCGAGAACAAGCCCGGCGTGCTCACGCGCGTGTCGGGCCTCTTCACCCGGCGCGGGTTCAACATCGACACGCTGTCGGTCGGACCGACCGACGACGAGCGGATCTCGCGGATCACGCTCACCCTCGACGGCGCGCAGAACCCGATCGACCAGGTGACGAAGCAGCTGCACAAGCTCGTCAACGTCCTGAAGATCAAGGACCTCGAGCCGGCCGAGACGGTCGCCCGTGAGCTGGCGCTCTTCAAGGTCGCCGTCGACGCGCAGACCCGGTCCGAGGTGCGCGAGCTCGCCGAGGTGTTCCGCGGCAAGGTCGTCGACGTCGGCCGCCGCTCGATCATCGTCGAGGTCACCGGCGACCGGTCGAAGATCGAGGCGTTCGAGCGGCTCGTGCGGCCCTACGGGCTCGTCGAGATGATCCGCACCGGCGAGGTCGCGATCTCGCGCGGGCGCGAGGAGACCTGAGGGACGGACGGTCGTGATGGCCCGGACGCGTCGCACGACGGGCACCGGGCCCGGCACGCCGTCGGGCCCGACCGGGACCGGCGCGCCGGACCGGTCGACCGCGTCCGCCGCGGACCCCCCTCTCGACGGGACGGCTGCGGCCGGGACGGTCGCCGTCCCGCTCTCCCGGGCCGACCGCGAGCGGCTGCTCGCCCACGCCGTCGAGGCGCGACGGCGGGCGGTGCGGCATCGCAGGCCCGAGGTGCTGGCCGCGATCACCGTCGACGCGCTCGCGGGCCTCGACCCGTCGGCGACCGTCGCCTGTGGACGCCGACCCGGGGAGCCGTGGACGGTGTACGAGCAGCGCGACCGCGACGGGCGGGCCGTCGCGACGCTCGGCGTCGTGCGCGCCCTCGAGGCGTCGGGTCCGGAGCGGTTCGCGCGGGTCGCGGGCGACTGGGCGCGGCTGGCCGCCGACGCGGTCGGCGACCTCGGCACCGGTCACGACGGCGAGGGCCTCATCGCGGTCGGCGGGTTCGCGTTCGACGACGCGGGCGCGACGACGCCGACGTGGGACGGGTTCGCCGCCGCGTCGTTGCACGTCCCGGAGGTGGCGCTCGCCGCCCGCGACGGTCGCGTCCGGGCGACCGTGGCGGTCCGGGTCACCGCCGGCGACGACCCGGGGACCCTCGTCGACGAGGCCCTGCGGCGCGTCGACGCGCTGCGTCCGGCCCGTCCGCCGCTGTGGGACCCCGACCCGGCCGCGTCCGCCCGGATCGTGTCGAGCCTGCCGCCGGCGCATTACGAGGAGGCGGTCGCCCGTGGCGTCGAGCGGATCCGCGCCGGCCGGATCGACAAGGTCGTCCTCGCGCGCGAGGTGCTCGTCGTCGGACGGGCGACGCCCGACCCGGCCGCCGTCGTCGGCATGCTCGCCGAGGCGTACGAGGGCTGCTGCGTCGTCGCCGTCGGTCGCGGAGAGCGGACGTTCGTCGCCGCCACCCCGGAGTTGCTCGTCCGGCGCGACGGTCACCGCGTGACGACGCTGGCGCTGGCGGGGACGACGCGCCGCAGCAGCGACCCCGCGGTCGAGGTGCACCTGGCCGAGCGGCTCATGCGCTCGACGAAGGACCGCGAGGAGCACGCGATCGTCGTCCGCCGCATCCTGGACCGCCTGGGCGCGGTGGCGATGTGGAGCACCGCCGCCCCCGAGCCGCAGGTCGTGCAGGCCGCCAGCGCCCAGCACCTGGCGACGCCGATCCGGGCGCAGCTCGCCGAGCCCGTGGGCGTGCTCGACCTCGTCGCCCGGCTCCATCCGACGCCGGCCGTCGGAGGGTTCCCGGAGGAGGCGGCGCTGCCGATGATCCCGGCGCTCGAGGGCATGGACCGCGGCTGGTACGCCGGACCGGTCGGCTGGGTCGACGCCGCCGGCGACGGCGAGCTCTCCGTCGCGCTCCGGTCGGCGCTGCTCGAGCCCGAGGTCGCGCACTGCTACGCCGGGGTCGGGGTCGTCGCCGACAGCGACCCGGCGTCCGAGCTCGCCGAGACCGAGATCAAGCTCCGCGCCCTGCTGCCGCTGCTGTCGGCCTGACCGACCGACGCCGACGCCGACGACGCGACGCGGGGCGGGCGCGGCTAGGCTCGCCCGATGGCCGACCTGCGCGTCCACCGGATCGTCGGCTCGCCGTACGCCGGGCGCGTCGCGCTCGCCGCCGCCCACAAGCATCTGACGGTCGCCTGGGTCGACGTCGACCCGGACGACCGCCGGGCGGTCCGTCGCCTGAGCGGCCAGGACCGCGTGCCGGTCGCCGAGGCGCCGGACGGGGGGCCGCCGCTCGTCGGGTCGATGGCGATCCTGCGCGCCCTCGACGACCACTGGCCGACGCGTCCGCTGTGGCCGACCGATCCCGGCGACGCCGCCCTCGCCGACCTGTTCGCCCGTCGCTTCGACGACGTGTGGCACGGACCGGCGCAGCGGCTCGCCGAGCTGCTCGCCCCGGTCGGTCACGACCGCGACGCGCTGCCGGACCGGTGGCGTCGTGCCGTCGACGACGACGCCGCACGCCTCCAACGCTGGAACGACCGGCTCGAGGAGCGCCTGCTGGACGCCGACCACCTGGGCGGCCCGACGTTCGGGATCTGCGACGTGGTCGCCCACCCGTTCCTCCGCCACGGCGCGCTCGGGCCGGACGGCGCCCCCGGTGCGCTCCCGATCGTCCTCCATCGCCACGGCACGATCGATCGCGCGGCGCACCCGCGCCTGCACGCGTGGGTGCGTCGGGTCGAGGACCTCCACGCCGCCTAGCGTGCGATCCCCGGTCGACGGGGCGACCGACCGGGGCCGGCCGCCGTCGGTGGATCGGCGCTCAGTCGGTGAACGTCGGCACGCGCGATGCGAGGACGGCCTTGTTCATGACCTCGACGAGCGAGCCCCAGACCTTGTCCTGCTCGGTGCCGATGACGAGGAGCCCGGTGCCGGACGGGCCGCGGTGGAGCTGCTCGAACTGCGGGACGTCCCGCGCGTCGCCGACCTGACGGCAGCTGCGCCACCCGATCACGCGCTTGGTCTCCGGCACCTCCAGCCGCACCTCGTTGTCGCCCGCCTGGTTGCAGCTGTCGCCGCTGCGGGTCGTGAGGTCGGACTGCGGGGTCCCGTCGTCACGCGAACGCGTGTACGCCGCCTTCGCCGACGCGAACTGGCCCGTCAGCAGGTACGACACCGTGGTGTCGGAGAACGGCTTGCACTCGAGCGTCGCCTGGTTGATCTCGCCGTCGGACCCCCGGTCGATGCCGACCTCCTCGCAGTACGTCAGGGTCGTGTCGGGCACGAGCGAGCGGATCGCGCGCTTCCACGCCTCCTCGTCCTGGCCCAGGCCGTCGCTCGTGCCGGACGGGGTGGGCGTGTCGATGACCGTCGGCGTCGACGCGGTCGTCGACGTCGTCGGGGCGGTCGGCGTCGTGGGGGTGGTCGGCGCGGTCCCGGTGGTGCCGGACGCGGGGACGGTGACGGTCGTCGTGTCGCTGCCGCACGCGGCGAGGGTGAGGGTCGCGAGCAGCGCGACGGCCGGGACGGCCAGGCGGCGTGGGGAGGAGGGTGAAGTGGTCACGCGGGCATGGTAGAGCGGGGGCGCGCACCATCCATCGCCCCGACCGGGGGACGCGTCTGCCCCGCGACGTCGGGCGCGGCGCGTCGTCGCCGTCGCGCGGTCAGCCCGTCCGCAACCGGTCGCCGACCACGTCGTCGAGCGTGCGGTGCAGCGCTCGGTTCGCCACGCGGTCGGTGCGCACGACGAGCAGCGACACGCCCGGCTCGACGACCGCCGCCCGCAGCGCCGGGAGCAGGGCGGAGCGGTCCGGCACGTCGACGAGGGACGCGCCGGCCGCCGAGGCGACCGCGGGAAGGTCGAGGCCGGTCGGCGTCAGCACGTGGTCGCGCACGGCCGACGACGGGTCGTCGGCCACCGGGAGGAAGTGGAAGATGCCTCCGCCGTCGTTGTCGACGACGACGACCGTCAGGTCGACCCCGGCCCGTCCCGCGGCGACGAGCGACCCGACGTCGTGCAGGAGCGCCACGTCGCCGGTCAGGACGACGACCGGGCCGTCGTCCGCGTCGCGGCCGGCCGCGAGGCCCCAGGCGGTGGCGATGGTGCCGTCGATCCCGTTGGCCCCGCGGTTCGCCAGGACGCGCAGCCCGGAGCGCGGCGCCATCTGCGCCTCGACGTCGCGGATCGGCATCGACGCCGCGACGAGCAACGTCGACGCGGGGGGCATGAGCGCCGTGATCTCGCGGGCGAGCCACGGCTCGGTGACCGGCGCGTCGTCGGCGTCGAGCACCGTCGTCATCGCGTCGCGCGCGGCCGCGTCGCGCGCGGTCCACGACGCCAGCCACCCCCGGTCCGCGGACCGGGTCGCCAGGCGCGGCGCGAGCTCCTCCAGCAGCGCGCGGGGGGAGGCGTGCACGACGTCGGTCAGCACGCCGTCGGGGTCCTGCCACGCCCCGTCGGCGGTGACGTGGACCTGGATCGTCGACGACGGCAGCGCGGCGAGCCACCGACGCAGCGCCTTGCTCGTCGGCAGGTCGCCGACCCGGACGACGAGGTCGGGGATCGGGGCGCCGTCGGGGTCCGCCCGCAGCGCGGCGTCGTAGGCCGACAGCGCCGCACCGCCCCGTCGCGCGCCCGACAACGGGTCCGCGACCACCGGGATCGCCGCGAGCTCGCCGAGGGCGGCCACCGCCGGACCCATCGCCGGATCGGCCTCGTGCCGTCCGGCGACGAACACTGCCCGGGGCGCGCCCGTCAACAGCTCGGCGACGTGGCGGACCGCGTCGGCGTCCGGACGCCCGGACGCACCGGTGCGGCGCACCCAGGGACGATCGCCGTCACGACCGGCCGGCGGGTCCGGTGGGTCGGCCGGCGCGAGCGGCTCGCGCAACGGCACGTTGAGGTGGACCGGTCCCGCGCCGGCGCCCCACGCGCCGTGCGCGGCGGCCAGCATGCGGGCGGCGAGCCCGCGGACGAAGCGCACCTCGCCCACGCCGGCCCGGTCGACGGCCAACGCGCCCTGCCAGCGCACGCGGTCGCCGTGGATCCCGGCCTGGGCGATGGTCTGGCCCGCGCCGACGTCGAGCAGCTCGGCGGGCCGGTCCGCGGTGAGCAGGATCAGCGGGATCCGCGCGTGGTGGGCCTCGACGACGGCCGGCAGGTGATGGGCGACCGCGCTGCCGGACGTGCAGGTGACGAGGACCGGGCGCGGCGGGCCGGCCGTCGCCCGCGCCAGCCCGAGGGCGACGAACGCGGCGGTGCGCTCGTCGACGACGCTCGTCGCCCGCAGCCCCGGGCACCCGACCGTGGCCCGCAGGAGCGGGGTGTTGCGCGACCCGGGTGAGGTCACGACGTCGCGGACGCCGCCGCGGACGAGCTCGTCGACGAGCACCGCCAGCAGGACCGCGCTGCCCTCGCCGTCGCGCGGCGGGTCGTGCGGCGCGGTCACCGGTGGGCGGGGAGGGAGGGCACCATCACGGTCAGCCTGCCAGACCGTGCATCGCCCCGTCGCCTGTGCCAGCCTGGGGCGGTGTCGGACGTGACGGTGCTCGCCCTCCACGGATTCGGGGGCTCCGGTCGGTCGTGGGACGCGGTGCGCGCCGCCGCGGACGCCGCCCCCGGCGGTGGGGCCACGATCCGGTGGCGGACCCCGGACCTGCGCGGCCACGGGCGCCGCTCCGCCGTGCGGCCGGTGTCGCTCGACGGCGTCCTCGACGATCTGGAGGAGGACCTCGACGCGGCCCGTGGGCCGGTGGTGGTGGTCGGGTACTCGATGGGCGGCCGGGTCGGCGTCCACCTGGCGCTCCGGCGTCCCGACCGGGTCACGGCGCTCGTGCTGGCGTCGTCGACGGCCGGGATCTCCGAGGAGGCCGCGCGGGCGGAGCGTCGGGCCGCCGACGAGCGCCTCGCGCGCCGACTGGAGCGTGACGGCGTCGCGGCGTTCGCGGACTTCTGGGGTGGGCTGCCGTTGTGGGACGGCGACCCCGACGACGCCCGGCGCGCGCAACGCGACGAGCTGGCGGCCGGGGACGCCGCGGGCCTGGCCGCCGCCCTACGCGGGCTGGGGCCGGGAGTGGTACCGGCGGTGTGGGACCGACTGCCGTCGCTCGTGGCGCCGCTCACCGTCGTCACCGGTGCGCGCGACGCGCGCTACCGGTCGATCGCGACGATGCTGCTGGAGGCTGCGGCGCAGCCGGCCGGTGATGTCGTGCTTGCCGACGCCGGCCACGGCGTGCTTCGCGAGGCGCCGGGGGCGTTGGCCGAGGCGCTCTGGACGGTCGTCCTGGGGGGGAGTGGTCATGGGTGAACGTCGGGGGGACGGGGGACGGGACGGTGGTGGGCGCCGAGGAGCTCCTCGGCGGTGACGTCGTCGACGAGGCCGTGCGCGTCGAGTCCGTGCGCGGCCTGCCAGCGGGCGAGCGCGGCGCCGGTGCGCGGGTCGTACTCGCCGGTGCCGTGCTCGGCCTCGAGGTAACCGTCGGCGATGAGCCGTTGCTGCACCCGCTCGGCCGCGGCCGCCGGGGCCACCGGCAGTCCGACGCCGGTCGAGGACAGCGCGACGAGCGACGCGACGGCGATCGGCCGGGCGGCACGACCGACCCGGGCGACCGGACCGGACCGCCGCGGGCGGCGCTCGCGGTCGGGGCGGTCGGGATCGGAGGGGGTCGACGTGGGGGAGGCCATCGCTCGGGACCATCCTTTCGTCCCCACCTCAACGGCACCTATGGACGACGCCCCCAGCCAGGTGAATCCGTCGAGGGCCGCCCGTGCGGCCCCCGGGGCGTCAGGCCAGGCCGCGGGCCCGCCGGCCCTCGTCGCGGAGCCGGATCGCGATCTCCATGTCGCGCGCGGTCGGCTCCTTGCCGTCGATCCCGGGGCCCTCGAAGATCACCGGCAGCCCCGCGAACCGCGGCTCGCTGAGGACCGCGGCGATGCCCTCCTCGCCGATCTCGCCCGTGCCGAGCGGGGCGTGACGGTCACGGTTGGAGCCCAGCGGGGTCTGCGAGTCGTTGACGTGGATGCACCGCAGCCGGTCCAGGCCGAACGTCGCGTCGGCACGCTCCAGCACGTCGTCGAGCGCGGCGATCGTCCGCACGTCGTACCCGGACGCGAGCAGGTGGCAGGAGTCGAGGCAGAACCCGATCCGCTCGTCGCCGCCGGACGCCTGCAACAGCTCGTGCAGCTCCTCGAACGACCGGCCGAGCGTGCCGCCGGCCCCCGCGGTGTCCTCGAGCAGCAACGGACACCGGTCGGACTCGGCGAGCGCCTCGCGGAACACCTCGCCGCACCGTGCGATCCCGACGGCCGGGTCCTCGGTCTTCGCCGATCCCGGGTGCAGGACGACGCCGTCGGCCCCGATCGCGTCGCCGACGCGCAGCGAGTGGGTGATCGCGGTGAGCGACTTCTCGCGCAGCTCCGGGTCGGGGGTCGCGGCGTTCGACAGGTACAGGGCGTGGATGACGACGCTGCGGATCGGGGACGCGGCCAGCGCCTCGCGGAACTCGGCGATCGACTCGTCGGAGTGGTTCGTCGGGGCCCAGCGGCGCGGCGACTGGCTGAAGATCTGGATCGACTCGCAGCCGCGCTCGACGCCGCGCTCGACGGCCTTGGGCAGGCCTCCGGCGGGCGAGACGTGGAGGCCGAGGAGGGGCAGGTCGTCGGTGGCGGGCACGGGGAGCCAGGGTACGCGGTGCCGGGCCGGTGCGACGGGTCCTCCGGCGATCGGGAGCGCTGTCCGGTGGTGCGTCGCGAGGCCCGCCACCCAGGTCCGGGAACGCGCCACGCTCCCGTGGCGCCGGATGCCCGCGAAACGCGCGCCCGGCGATCGCTGGTGTTATCGCTCGCAGGATTCGAGGTTCGGGCCGCCGTGACGCCAACGGCTCAGGATCCATCGGATCCGCTCGTCGTGTCGACGCTGTTGCCAGTCGCTCTGCTCGCGGTCGTTCGCCACCCGGGCCCGTTCCGGCTCGGCGATGCGACCGGCGGGCGGACCGTGGCCGGTGCCGTGCGACGGCGGCGACGTCGAGCGTCGAGCGTTGAGCGTTGAGTGTGGGCGGCCACCCGACGTTGGGGAGGTCGGCCAGGCGCTTGGCGGTGCCCCACTTGGCCGCTTGCAGGGCGCGCCCCGCCGGGTTCCCGATCGGACCCTCGCGTCGGCCGGACTGCGCATGGCTGCGGCTGCGGTCGTTGCCGTGCAACCACCGCGGGCCCCTGGTGTACCAGGGGCCCGCAATGCACGTCAGACGTGGCCGCCCTCGGATTGACCCCTAGCGGCTGGGGTCCAGGGTCGGCGTGGCGAACTGCGGCTGCTCGACGACGTCGCCGTCTACATTGGTGAACGTGACGGTCTCGGGGAGGCTCTCCAGCGTGGCGGCGTAGACGTTGTTCTCGACCTGAGCGCGGGTCACCGTACCGTCGTGAAGCGCGATGGCCACGCGCTCGACGCCATCGGGCACGATGCCTGCGAACGCAACGTCGTGGTCGGAGTAGACCGTCGAGGTCGTGAAGCCCTCGCGTTGCGCGATCTCAGCGTCGCTACATCCGCCGCCGGGGGCCACCGCCCCTCTTGGGGTGAAGTAGACGCACAGGCGGTCGCCGGAGACGGACAGCCAGACGGGTCCGCCCTCGAGCTCCGACGCCTGCCCGACGAGCGGGTTCTCGCCTCCGACGCCCGCCGGGAGGGTCGGGAGACCGGCGTCACCCGGGCGACCCTGAGCCTCCACGTGCCTCACGAAGCCGATCGACCTCGCTGCCTCGGTGGGCGAGCCCGTCGGCGCCTCGGACGTTGCCGTGTTGTCGCCCGCGGCGGCGAAGGTTCCGGTTGCGCCAGCGAACGCGACGCCAGCGACGAGCGGGATCGCCACCCACCTGAGAGTGTTTCGGATACTCATGACATCTTACCCTTCCTATGGGAAGCACTGGCCGTATGCCAGGCGTCCGTTGAACTTGTGGGCCGACGTGGATTGGTTGATGACCGTGGCATACCCTGCCGAGGGCGGGAAACAGCCTGTCGTCTGATACTGGGCCGTTCCGCAGGCCGGCGTTATTCCCTGGTTTCCGCCACTCCCGTCGGAGTACTGCTTATTTGCCGCGCAGTGAGCGACTCCGGCACCGTTTGTGGTGATGGCCTGGACTTGCTGGGTGTTGCTGTGGTACGTGCCGTGAACGCAACGGCCCAAACCGCCGATCGTCACGGAGTTCGGCGGTCCGCTCGGGGGACAGAACGGGCCGTAGGCTGCGGATGCGCCGTTAGCCTGCACCGAGAGCGCGACTGCCAAGCAGGTCGCAACCGATGCCAAGGCGATGAGGGACAGCCTCCGCCAACTCAGCGAAAACTCCATAGGAATTACTCCCAATTATGGGTAGCATTGTTAAGCCGCAAATAGCCATACGCTTGCCAATCGGAAACTGCTCGCAAGGTACACGACTTATGGTTGGCTGATGCTACATCCTTGAGTCCCATAAATTGGAGTCCCGTAAATGCAAGATGCACGATCCGTTCGTATGGGCCTCGCTACAAATCGGCCTTTCGGTTGGTTCCGGAGCGATCTCGGAAGGTGGCGCGGACCGGCTCTCCCGTCACGGAGACGCTGATGGCGTTGTCGCTGACCGGCGCGTCGATCAGGTCCCCGTCTGCTGTCTCGATGCGCACCGCGGTGGCGCCGTCGGGCACGAGGCCGTCGACGACGCGCGTGTCGGGATCCAGCTCGGCGGCGCGGGCCACTGCGGCATCGATGTCGCTGACGGAGAACAGCCCGTCGGCGAGGACCTTGGCGGTGGGGGCGCAGTCTGCGCTCGTGCCGCCGCCCTTGTAGCGGTTGGAGACGACCATGCAAACCTGCTCTGCACCGGTCGCGGTGCGCGCCGGTGCGACGACGACCACCGCGTCGGGGACCGACAGAACCCGGGCGCCCGCCCGGTCGACCTCGAGTCCTGCGATGGCGCCGTTGGCGAACTGCCGGAGCATCGTCCCGGGGTCCGGTGCGTCGGGCACCGCCGTGGTCGGCGCGTCGGTCTCACGGAAGACGGCGAAGCGGAGCTGCAGCTTGGACGGGGCGACGCCGCTGCCGACCGCAACGGACGTCGAGGTCGGCAGCGGGGGATCGGCGTCGCGCACCGCCACGACGACGCCAGCGACTAGAGCGGCACCTGCGACGGTTGCCGCGAGCCCACCGGCGACGCGTCGACCCGGGCGCGTGGGCAACGCGCGCCCTCCCGCATCGGCGAGAACCGTGAACGGGCGCCGTCGGGAGCGACCCGCCGCTCGGGCGTCCTCCTCAGCCGCCAGTCCCCGCAGCTCGACCCCGATCTCGCGCACGATCGGCAGGCGCCGGATCGGCTCGAGGTCGTCGTGATGCTCGTCGCGGTCAGGCATGGTGCAACTCCTCTCGGTGCTCGACGATCGCGGGGGCGGTACGCAAGGCCCGGAGCGCCCGGCTCACGCGAGCCCGCGCCGCTGGCTCGCTCGTCCCGATCGCCTGGGCGAGGGCCGGGTAGGACCGCTCCTCGATCACGCGAAGCCGCAGGACCTCGCGGTGCTCCGGGGAGAGCTCCTCCAGCGCGAGCGCCACCGTGTCACGGAGCTCACGCAGGTCGAGCAGCCGCTCGACCTCCTCGAACTCCTCGGGCTCCAACGGACGGCGCGCACGCGCATCCCGCAGCGCCGCGTCGCGCTCGCGACGATCGCGGCGACGCTGATCCACGAGCAGATTCGCGGCGATCGCATAGACCCACCCGATGGCCTCCTCGTCCGTCGATCCGCGGAACTTCCGACGCTGAAGGATCGCTCGGGTGAACGTCTCGCTCAACAGGTCGACCGCCGTTTCCGGATCGAAGGTCCGCCGCGCGAGGTAGCGCAGGACCTCGGGACCGTGACGGTCGTAGAGCGAAGCGATGTGATCGGCAGAGAGCAAGACGTGATCACCCCCTATGACGCCGGACGCCAAAACTTGTGACACGAGGCGTCAGGATCAAGCCCCGCCCGGCGTGCGCCAGCGTCCGGTCGCGGTCTCCCGGCCCGGATCAGGAGGCGGAGTTCTCGTACCCGGTTCGGGCCTACCGGTCGCGCTCGAACTGCTCCAACTCACGGGCGAACCGGCGCCCCGCCAGACGGGACACCGGACGACGTCCCCACGAGCCCCAGCCCAGAGCATGGCGAGCAACCTACCTCGGTCACCGGCACGGCGCCGGATCAGCGCCAGACAGCGCTCAACGTCACACCCCACGGAACGTGCGCCCGGCGGCGGTGGATCAGACCAGGCCCGGATCGCGCGGCACGCTGATCGTGCCGTCCTTGGCGATGAGCCGGGTCGACAGCTCGCCGAGGCTCGTGCCGTCGAGCCCGACCGCGTCGAGCGACGCCGGCTCGAACATGCCCAGCGTCGCCAGGCCGCACGCGTCGCGCAACCGCAGCGCGGCGGCGGCGTGCACGCCGGCGGCGACCCCGAGCGGCCCGTCCCACGTCGACGCGATGATGACGTCGGCACGGGTCGAGCGGGCCAGCGTCGCCCGGGCCAGCAGGCCGCCGATCCCGCCGCTGCGGCCGACCTTGAGCACGACGGCGTCGGCGGCGCCCGACGCGATCGCCCCGGGCTCGTCGGCGGTCTCGTCCATCGCGACCCGCACCGGCAGTCCCTCGCGCACGTCGCGGATCGCGTCGATGCCGTGCACCGGCTCCTCGACGAGCTCGAGGCCGTAGGGCGACAGGCGGGCGATCGCGTCGATCGCCTCCGTGGTGCTCCACGCGCCGTTGGCGTCCAGGCGCAGCGCGACGTCCGGGCCGATCGCGTCGCGGACCGCCCGGACCCGCGCCTCGTCCTCGGGCAGGCCGACCTTGAGCTTGACGGTCTCGAACCCGGCGTCGGCGGCCTCGCGGGCCAGCTCCGCGGCCGCGGCCGGATCGTCGGCGCCGACCATCGCGTTGACCGGCACCCAGCGCGAAGGCTCGTCGGTGAGCATCGACGCCACCGGGCGCCCCTCGCGTCGCGACGCACGGTCCCACAGCGCCAGGTCGACGGCGGCGAGGGCGTGCGGCAGGTCGGTGACGGCGCGGCAGGCCTCCAGCGCCTGCGCGCCGCTCCCGCCGGGCGTCGCCCGCAGCGCCCGGCGGCACGCCTCGAGGGCCTCTCGGCACCGCTCGATCGACACGCCGTCGTAGGGCTCCAGCGGCGCCGCCTCGCCACGACCGACGAGCCCGTCGTCGTCCTCGATCTCGACGAGGAGCATGCGCCGCTCGGTGACCTCGCCCCAGGCGGCGCGCATCGGCTGCGACAGCCGCAGGGCGATCTCCTGGATACGCAGGTCCACGGCGGGGAGCCTATGACGCCCCGCCGGGCGAGGTCGGCCGCCCGAACGCGGCGGCGCCGGGCCGGTCGCGGACGGACTCAGCCGAGCAGGATCGCCGCCGACAGCAGGACGCAGAACGCGAGCTCGAGCTGCCCGGTCCCGGCGAGCGCGGCGTTGAGGCCCGGTCCGTCCACGCGGGTGCGGACCGTGGTGACGAGCCGCACCGCGAGCGGCGCGCTGACGAGCACGAGCGCCGTCCAGGGCGACAGGTCGCCGTCGGCGATCCCCAGGACGACCGTGCCGACGTACGCGGCGACGATCGCCCCGGCGTACACGCCGCGGGTGGCGGGCCGCCCGAGCCGCACGGCGAGCGTGCGCTTGCCCGCCCGACGGTCGGTGTCGATGTCGCGCACGTTGTTCACGACGAGCACCGCGGCGGCGAGCAGGCCGACCGGCACGCCCAGCAGGACGGCGGTGGCGTCGAACGACTCGACGACGGCGTAGTGGGTGCCCGCCACCGCGACCGGCCCGAAGAACGTGAACGCGAACGGCTCGCCGAGCCCGTCGTAGCCGTACGGTCGGGGGCCGCCGGTGTACAGCACCCCGGCGACGATCGACGCGACGCCGATCGCGAGGATCGGCCAGCCGACCTCGGCGATGAGGTAGGCGCCGCAGAGCACGGCCGCGCCGAAGCTCACCCAGATCGCGACGAGGACCTGGCGCGGCGGGACGAGCCCCCCGGCCGTCACCCGCAGCGGGCCGAGGCGGTCGTCGGCGTCGGCGCCACGGCGCGCGTCGGAGTAGTCGTTGGAGAGGTTCGCGCCGACCTGGATGAAGAGCGCCCCGAGCAGCGCCGCGAGGAACGGCAGCGCCCGGAACGCGTCCTGGTGCTGGGCGAGCGCACCGCCGACGAGCACCGGAGCGAGGCCCACCGGTAGGGTGCGCAGGCGCGCGGCGAGGAGCCAGATCCGGACGGGGCTCGGGCGCGCGGCTCCGGCGACGTGGTCGGCGTGGGTGCTCATCGGGATCGTGCTCCGGGACGGCGCGGACGGGTCACGCGCGACGGGGGAACTGCGAGAAGTCCGGGCGCCGCTTGGCCTTGTAGGCGTCGCGCCCCTCCTGGGCCTCCTCTACGGCGTAGAACAGGAGGTTCGTGTCGTGCGCGAGCTGCTGCAGGCCGGCGTAGCCGTCCTCGTCGGCGTGGAAGCTCGCCTTGAGCAGCCGCAGCGCGAACGGCGACTTCTCGAGCATCTCGTCGCACCACGACACGGTCTCCGCCTCGAGCCGGTCGAGCGGGACGACGGTGTTCACCAGGCCCATGTCGAGCGCCTCGGCCGCGCTGTACTGCCGGCAGAGGAACCAGATCTCCTTGGCCTTCTTCGGCCCGACGAGGTCACGGAGGATCGTCGCGCCGAACCCGCCGTCGAACGACCCGACCTTCGGCCCGGTCTGCCCGAACCGGGCGTTGTCGGCGGCGATCGTCAGGTCGCAGCACAGGTGCAGCACGTGCCCGCCGCCGACGGCGTAGCCGGCGACCATCGCCACGATCGGCTTCGGCAGCCGACGCATCTGCACCTGCAGGTCGGTGACGTGGAACCGGCCGATCGACGTGCCCGACGGGGCGCGGTCCGGGTCGTCGGGGTCCTCGAGGTAGCCGCTGTCGCCGCGGACGTGCTGGTCGCCGCCGGAGCAGAACGCCAGCGGGCCCTCGCCGGTGAAGATGATGACGCCGACGCTCGGGTCCTCCCGGGCGCGCACGAGCGCGTGGTCGACCTCGATGAGCGTCTGCGGACGGAACGCGTTGCGGACCTCGGGACGGTCGATCGTGATCTTCGCGATCCGCACCGGCCGCTCGTCCGTCGTCCCGATCCGCGGGTCGGACAGCTCGTAGCGGATGTCGGTGTAGGCGTCGCCCTCGGGCGTCGTCCAGGTCACAGCGGTCACGGTGCCTCCTCGGCCGGGATCCGTCGGCCCGGGCGTGGAGCCGGGTCGACCGTCGGACCCCGCAGGCTATTCCGTGCGGACCGCCGCCCGGGGCGCGGCCGTCGATCCTCTACGCTCGGCCGGTGCTCGTCGCGTCGTGGCTCGTCCGGGCGGCGCGGACCCGTCCCGCGCACGAGGCCCTCGCCGGCCTGCCCTACGGCGAGCTCCTCGGGGCGGTCGACGTCCGGGCCCGGCGGCTCGCCGCCACCGGGGTGCGCGAGGGGGATCGGGTCGGCCTCGCGCTGCCCCCCGGCCGGGACTTCGTCGTCGTCCTCCACGCCCTGCTGCGCCTGGGCGCCGTCGCGGTCCCGATCGACCCGCGGCTGCCGACGGCCGAGCGCGAGCGTCGCCTCGACGGGGCGCGGCACGTCGTCGACGGCGGGTCCGACGACGCCCGGACCGCGCCGGACCGGGACGCCCCCCTGCGCGACGCGCACGACACCGACGCCGTGGCGATCGTCGTCCACACGAGCGGCACGAGCGGCGCCGCGCGACCGATCCCGCTGACCTACGGCAACTGGCTGTGGAGCGCGCTCGGGTCGGCGGCCGCGCTCGGCTGCCCGCCCGGCGAGCGGTGGCTCTGCGCCCTGCCGCTGCACCACGTCGGGGGCCTGAGCGTCCTGCTGCGCAGCGCGATCGCGGGCACGACCGCCGTCGTCCACGAGCGCTGGGACACCGACGCGGTCCTGGCCGCGCTCCACGAGCCGGACCCCGCGCGGGGCGGGGCGATCACCGTCGTCTCGCTCGTCCCGACGACCCTGCGGCGCCTGCTCGACGCGGGGCTCCACGGCGGGCCGGGTGGCGCGACGACCCTCCGCTGGGCCCTGCTCGGCGGGGCGGCGATCCCCGGCGGCCTGCTCGAGGACGCGGCGGCCGCCGGGATCCCCGTCGCCCCGACCTACGGGATGAGCGAGACGACGAGCCAGGTCGCCACGCTCGGCCCGCCGCTGTTCCCCACGACCGTCGAGATCGCGGGCGAGGACGGCGTCCCGCGTCGCCGGCCGGGCGTGACCGGCGAGGTCGTCGTGTCCGGCCCGACGGTGTGCGCGGCGGTGGCCGGCCCGGACGGGCGCCTGCGGACGGGCGACCTGGGGGTCCTCGACGACCGCGGGCGGTTGCGGATCGTCGGCCGGGTCGCCGACACGATCATCAGCGGTGGCGAGAACGTCCTGCCGCTCGAGGTCGAGCGGGTGCTCGAGCAGGATCCCGCGGTCGCCGAGGCGGCGGCGTTCGGCCGACCGGACCGGGAGTGGGGGGAGCGCGTGTGCGTCCGGATCGTCCCCGTCGCCGGCGCGACGGTCGACGTCGCGGCGCTCCGGGCCCGTGCGGCGGCGGAGCTGCTGCCCCACCAGCGACCCCGCGACGTCGAGGTCGTCGACGACCTGCCACGGACGCCGTCGGGCAAGCTCCTGCGTCGTGCGCTGAGCTGACCATCGCGCCGGCGGGCCGGGGGTCGACGACGCCCGGTCGGCGGTGGGGCCGGGCCCGCCACGGCGGCCTGCCACGATGGGGGCGTGAGCCCGTCCGCCCCGGAGCAGCCCACCCCCGACGAGCAGCGCGCCGCCAGCCGGGCGTCGTGGGAGCGACGGGCCGTCGGGTGGGAGGCCCAGCGCGCGTGGTTCCAGGCCGCGGTCGAGCCGGTGTCGCACGCGATGATCGACGCGATCGCCCCGCAGCCCGGGCACGTGGTCCTGGAGGCCGCCGCCGGCCTCGGCGACACCGGGCTGCTGGCGGCCGAGCTCGTCCACCCCGGTGGGCGGGTGATCCTCGCTGACGGCGCCGAGGCGATGGTCGAGGCGGCGCGGCGCAACGCCGACGCCCGCGGGATCCACAACGTCGAGGCCACCCCGATGGAGCTCGAGTGGCTCGACATGTCGGCGGCGTCGATCGACGCGCTGCTCGTCCGGTTCGGGTACATGCTCGTGCCCGATCCCGAGACCGGCCTGCGCGATGCCCGCCGGGTCATCCGCCCGGGCGGCCGGATCGCCCTGGCGGTGTGGGACGCCGTCGACGACAACCCGTGGATGGCGATCCCGATGGGCGTCCTGGCCGACCTGGGGCACGTCACCGGATGGCCCGCCCCGGACGGCGTCCCCGGGCCGTTCGCGCTCGCGTCCCGCGAGCGGCTCGACGACCTGCTCGGCGGCGCCGGGTTCGTCCTGCCGCGGATCGACCGGGTCGAGGTGACGTTCCGCTCGGCGTCGCCGGCCGAGCACCGCGAGCGTGCGGTCGCGCTCAGCGAGGGGATGACGACCGCGCTGGACGGCCTCGGGCCGGACGCCCGGGCCGACGCCGAGGCGCGGATCGACGAGGCGCTGTCGGCGTTCGCGGATCCCGACGGCCCGGACGGCGCGATCGCCGTGCCCGGCGCGGTCCTCGTGGCAGCGGCGGACGCCTGAGCTTCGTAGACTCCGCGCCCATGTTCTACGACGACGACGCGGACCTGACGCTGCTCGACGGCAAGACCGTCGCGATCATCGGGTTCGGCTCCCAGGGCCACGCCCACTCCCAGAACCTCAAGGACTCGGGCGTCGACGTCGTCGTCGGTCTGCGCGAGGGCTCCTCCTCGGTCCAGAAGGCCAAGGACGCGGGCCTCGAGGTGCTGTCGATCGCCGAGGCCGCCAGCCGTGGCGACATCGTCCAGATCCTCGTTCCCGACGAGCTGCACCACGACGTCTGGGAGAACGACGTCAAGGACGGCATCGCCGCCGGCAACCTCGTGCTCTTCGGCCACGGCTTCTCGGTGCTCTACGGCCAGGTCGAGCCGCCGGCCGACGTCGACGTCGCGCTCGCCGCCCCGAAGGGCCCGGGCCACCTCGTCCGTCGCCAGTACCTCGAGGGCTCGGGCGTCCCCGGCCTCATCGCCGTCCACCAGGACGCGACCGGCAAGGCCCGCGACCTGGCGCTCGCCTACGCCAAGGGCATCGGCTGCACCCGCGGCGGCGTCATCGAGACGACGTTCAAGGACGAGACGGAGACCGACCTCTTCGGCGAGCAGGCTGTGCTGTGCGGCGGCGCGTCGGCGCTCGTGCAGACCGGGTTCGAGGTGCTGACCGAGGCCGGCTACTCGCCCGAGATGGCGTACTTCGAGGTCCTCCACGAGCTCAAGCTCATCGTCGACCTCATGTACGAGAAGGGCCTGGCGGGGATGCGGTACTCGATCTCCAACACCGCCGAGTACGGCGACCTCACCCGCGGCCCGCGCGTCATCGGCCCCGAGGTGAAGGTCGAGATGCAGAAGATCCTCAAGGAGATCCAGGACGGCGCCTTCGCCCGCGAGTTCATCGCCGAGCACCGCGCCGGCAACGAGAACTTCAACCGGCTCCGCGAGGAGCAGGCCGCGCTGCAGATCGAGAAGACCGGCAAGGCGCTGCGCGCCAACATGGACTGGATCGACGACTCCGGGTTCGCCCAGGGCTGAGCGGGTCGGGCGGCGCCGGGGCCCGTCCCGGCGTCCGCCGCCTCGCCCGTCCGGGCCGATGTACCGGGTTCGCGTACATCGACGTCCCGCTCATGGGTAGGGCGTCGGGAGGGGTCCTCGGTTGGGTCTGCGGCTACGGGTCGCTGGCCGCGCTCGTCGACCCGGTGACGGTCGCGGGAGCGCTGCGCCGGCCGGTGTGGGCGAGACTCGACGGCCACCGGCGGGACTGGGGCGTCGCGGTGCGCAACGACGCGGCCTATGCGGACCCCAAGCACTACGTCGACGCCGACAGCGGAGAGCGGCTCGCCGGGCACGTCGCGTTCCTCGACGCGGTTCCCGATCCGGTGGCGGCGATCGGGGTCCTCGCACTCCCGGTCGACGCGGAGCGGCTGGCCGCGCTCGACGCGCGCGAGGTGAACTACGACCGTCACGACGTCGGTGACCTCGTGACGGGCCGGGACGGCGATCCGCTGCCCGGTCGCGTCTGGGTGTTCCGCGGCAGTCCCGACGGACGGGCACGCGCGGCCCGCGGTCGTCGGGCCGGCGACATCGTCGTGTCCGCCGACTACGTCGCGCTGACCCGGGCGGCGTTCGCCGCGCAGCCGGCGGGCCTGCCGTCGTTCGACGCCTCGACCGACCCGGTCGACGTCCCCGAGCGCCGCCTGCGGGTCGTGTCGATCCCGGAGTTGCGGGGCTGGTGAGGCACCTCGAGCCGATGCGACGCACCTGCTCGACGCCAACGTCGTCGGGCGCCCGTGCCGGCGGACCGCCGCCGCTGCGTCGTGATCGGCTGATCAGACTCGTCGGAGCTCGCGGCTCCCGGACCGGCGGCCCGGGCCGGAGAGCGATTCAGAGCCCGTACAGCGCCGAGTACTTCGTGGTGAGGTACCGCAGCAGCGGCTCCGGGTCGAGCGCCGAGCCGGTCGCCTCGCGCAGGATCTCGTCGCCGGTGCGCGTCGCCCCGTGGCGGTGGACGTGCTCGCGCAGCCAGCCGCGCAGCGGCGACGGGTCGCCGGCGGCGATCGACGCCTCGAGTCCGGGCAGCGCTTCGCGGGCGGCGTCCCACAGCTGCGCGGACGCGATCGTGCCCAACGTGTAGGTCGGGAAGTACCCCAGCTCGCCGAAGCTCCAGTGGATGTCCTGCAGCACGCCGTGGGCGTCGTCGGGCACCGTCACGCCGAGCAGCTCCTCCATCCGCGCGCTCCAGGCCGCCGGGAGGTCGGCGACGGCGATCGTCCCCTCGACGAGCGCCACCTCGAGCTCGAACCGCAGCACGACGTGCATCGCGTACGTCACCTCGTCGGCGTCCACCCGGATGAGCGACGGTCGGACGGCGTTCATCGCGGCGTGCCAGCGGTCGAGCGGCACGTCGGCGAGCGCGTCGCCGAACAGCTCGCGGGCCCGCGGGTACCAGTGCTCCCAGAACGCGCGCGACCGGCCGACCTGGTTCTCCCACAGCCGGCTCTGCGACTCGTGGATCCCCAGCGACGTGCCGGTGTCGGTCGTCGTGCCCGCCAGCTCCGCGTCGATCTGGTGCTCGTAGAGGCCGTGGCCGACCTCGTGCAGCGCGCTGAGGATGCCGTCGAGGGGGTCGTCGTCGCGGTAGCGGGTCGTGATCCGCACGTCCCCGGGACCGACCTTCTGCGAGAACGGGTGGGTCGACACGTCGAGCCGCCACGCGTCGTCCTCGTACCCGATCGAGCGGGCCATCTCGGTGACGAGCGTGCGCTGGGCGTCGATCGGGAACGTACCCGTGATCGGCGCCGGGGCGGGTCGGCCGGCGATCGCGGTGATGAGCGGAAGCAGGCCCGCCTGCAGCCGGCCGAAGACGTCGCGGACGGTCGCGGTGGTCGCCCCCGGCTCGTACCCGTCGAGCAGGGCGTCGTAGGGGTGGTCGTACGTCGCGTCGCCGGCGGCGAGGTGCTCCGCCATCCGGCGGCGTAGCTCGACGTTGCGCCCCAGCGCCGGGGCGAAGAGCGCGAAGTCGCTCGTCTCGCGGGCCCGGGCCCAGACCGGATGGGCGTCGGCGGCCGCCTCGGCGATCTCGGCGACGAGCGCCCCCGGCACGAGGCGGGCCCGCTCGTGGTCGCGGCGCACGGCCCGGACGAGGCCCGGATCCTCGCCGGCGGCCTCGGCCGCGTCGAGCAACGCCGCGATCTCGGGGTCGACGAGGCGCTCGTGGGCCAGGCGGTCGATCGTCCCGGCCGCCCGTCCTCGGGCCGCCGTGCCGCCCGGCGGCATCATCACCTGCTGGTCCCACCCCAGCACCCGTGCGGCGTGGCCCAGGTCGTCGATCTCGCGCAGGCGCTCCCGCAACCGCGCGCGCGGATCGGTGGGGGAGGACGGCGTGGGGGAGCCCATGCCGCGCAAGCTAGACGATCGGACTCGGGTGCCCAGGGGACCGGTCGCGCGCCGGCGGCGGGGCGGAACACCCCCGTCGGGCGGCGGCCGCGCCTACCGCGCGGCGTCGACGAGCGCGGCGAAGAGCGCCCGGTGCGGACATGCGCCGACGAGCGTCTCGGCGTGCCACTGGACCCCGATGCAGAACGCGGCGTCCCGGTCCTCGAGCGCCTCGACGACGCCGTCGGCGGTGCGCGCGACGACGTCCAGGCCCGCGCCGACGTCCCGCACGGCCTGATGGTGGAAGGAGTTCGTCGCGAGGGGCCCGGACCCGACGACCGTGGCCAGGCGGCTGCCCGGGGCGACGTCGACGTCGTGGGTCGCCTCCGTCCCCGGCGCCGTCTGGCGGTGGCCCTCGAGGCCCGCCTCGGTCGGCAGGTCCTGCCACAGCGTGCCGCCCCGGGCGACGTTGAGGACCTGGATCCCGCGGCAGACCGCGAGCACCGGCAGGCCGTCGTCGAGCGCCCGCCGGACGAGGGCGATCTCCCACCGGTCGACGGCCTCGTCGGTCGGTCCGAGCGCCGGGTGCGGGGCCGCCCCGTACGTCGCCGGGGCCACGTCGGCGCCGCCGGACAGGACGAGCGCGTCGAGTCGCCGGACGACGTCGGCCGGGTCGTCGCCGGCCGGGACGACGACCACCGGCAGCCCACCGTCGTCCGCCACGGCGTCCACGTACTCGACGCCGAGCGTCACCGAGCGTCGGTTGGGGTGCGTCGGGCGGGCGGGACCGGCGGTCTCGCCGAACGTGATCCCCACCAGTGGCCGTGCCATGGACGCGACGGTAGCGGAGCGCGGCCACCGCGCCGTGCGGACGACGGGCGTCGTCCGGCGTGCGTCGCGCCGCCGCGTCGGCGGGTCGTTCACCCGACGCCCACCGTCGGGGCCCGACCCCTTCGCTATCCTCCGCCGAGCCGTCGCGACTGGCGCCCGGTGACCGTCCCCAGGGTCGGTCACGGAGGTGGAACCGACCACCGGGAAGCGACGATCCGCACCGCCGCGCGCCTGGGCACCGACGTCGAACTCCCCCGAAGGAGCAGCATGACCGGACCCCGCCCTGACGCCATCGTGATCCCCGACGACCTGCGGCCCGCCGACGGCCGCTTCGGTTGCGGTCCGTCCAAGGTCCGCCCCGAGCAGCTCTCCGCGCTGCTGGACGTCCGCGCCGCCGACGGCGCGCAGATCATCGGCACGTCGCACCGCCAGGCGCCGGTGAAGGACACGGTGGCGCGCGTCCGCGACGGCCTGGCGCAGCTGTTCTCGGTCCCGGACGGCTACGAGGTGCTGCTGTCCAACGGCGGCACCACCGCGTTCTGGGACGCCGCGACGTTCGGCCTCATCGAGCGCCGCGCCGCCAACCTCGTCTACGGCGAGTTCTCGTCGAAGTTCGCCAAGGCGTCGAAGCAGGCGCCGTTCCTCGAGGACCCGGTCGTCATCGAGAGCGACCCGGGCACCGCCCCGTCGGCCGAGCAGATCGCCGCCGGCCTGCAGGGCGCCGACGTCGACGTCGTCGGCTGGGCCCACAACGAGACCTCGACCGGCGTCGCGGTGCCGGTCGTCCGTCCGGACGCCGCCGGGGACGCCCTGGTGATGGTCGACGCCACGTCGGGCGCGGGCGGCCTGCCGGTAGACGTCGCCCAGTCCGACGTCTACTACTTCGCTCCGCAGAAGTGCTTCGCGTCCGACGGCGGGATCTGGTTCGGGATCTTCAGCCCGGCCGCGATCGAGCGGATCGAGCGGATCGCCGCGTCCGACCGCTGGGTCCCGGCGTTCTTCGATCTCAAGACGGTCCTCGACAACTCGCGCAAGCAGCAGACGTACAACACGCCCGCGCTGACGACGCTCCTGCTCATGGCGGAGCAGGTCGACTGGTTCAACGGCAACGGCGGACTCGACTGGGCGACCGCCCGCAGCGCCGCGTCGTCGACGCACCTCTACGCGTGGGCGGAGGCGTCGTCGTTCGCCACCCCGTACGTCGCCGACCCGTCGCACCGCTCCGCGGTCGTGGCGACGATCGACTTCGACGACGCCGTCGACGCGGCCGCCGTCGCGAAGGTCCTGCGCGCCAACGGCATCGTCGACGTCGAGCCGTACCGCAAGCTCGGCCGCAACCAGCTGCGCGTCGCGTGCTTCCCGGCGATCGACCCGGCCGACGTCCAGCGCCTCACCGCCGCGATCGACCACGTCGTCGCGGCCCTCGCCGCCTGATCCCGAACGGAGCACGAGCATGAGCACCACCCCGAAGGTCCTCGTCAAGGAGAAGGTCGGCCCGTCCGGCGTCGAGGCGCTGCAGGCGGCCGGGTTCCAGGTCGACCTGGGCCTGGACTGGGACGAGGAGACGTTCCTCGCCCGGCTGCCCGAGTACGACGGCGTCCTCATCCGCTCGGCGACGACGTTCACCCCCGAGCTGCTGGCGCAGGCGACCAACCTCAAGGTCATCGGTCGCGCCGGCGTCGGCGTCGACAACGTCGACATCCCCGCGGCGACGAAGCGCGGCATCATCGTCGCCAACGCCCCGCAGTCCAACGTCGTCACCGCCGCCGAGCACACGATCGCGCTGATGCTCGCGCTGGCCCGCAACGTGCCGCAGGCCAACGCATCGATGCACGCGGGGAAGTGGGAGCGGTCGAAGTTCTCCGGCGTCGAGCTCTACGGCAAGACGATCGGGATCATCGGGTTCGGCCGGATCGGCCAGCTCGTCGCCGAGCGCGCCCAGGGCCTGGCGATGCGCGTCCTGGCGTTCGATCCCTACGTCAGCGCCGAGCGGTACAAGGAGCTGGGGGTCGAGAAGGCCGCCGACAGCGACGAGATCTACGCGCAGGCGGACTTCATCACGATCCACCTGCCCAAGACCCCGGAGACCGCGGGCTGGCTCGGCGCCGAGGCGTTCGGCAAGGTCAAGCAGGGCGTGCGGATCCTCAACGTCGCCCGCGGCGGGCTCGTCGACGAGGACGCGCTGAAGGCGGCGCTCGACTCCGGCGCCGTCGGTGGCGCCGCGCTCGACGTGTTCCCCAGCGAGCCGGTGACCGAGCACGTCCTGCACGGGTACGACAACGTCATCCTCACCCCGCACCTGGGCGCGTCGACCGCCGAGGCGAACGACCGCGCCGGATTCCAGGCGGCCGAGCAGATCGTCGCGGCCCTCACCGGCGGGACGGTCACCACCGCGGTGAACGCGCCGGCCGTCGCCCGGGAGGACCTCGAGATCCTCACCCCCTACGTGCCGCTCGCCCGCGACCTGGGCCGGATCGCCACCGAGCTCGCCGGCGGCTCGTCGATCGAGGCGATCGAGGTCGAGGCGCTCGGCGGCATCGGCTCGCGCGACGTCCGGCCGCTCGGGCTCGCCGTGCTGCGCGGGGCGCTCGAGGGGCGCGTCGAGGAGACGGTCAACGACGTCAACGCCCCGGGCCTCGCCCGCGAGCGCGGGATCGAGCTCATCGAGACGAAGCGCGAGTCGGCGCACGACTTCGCCGACCTGCTGCGGGTCACCGTCGTGTCCGGCGGCGAGCGGTCGCGGGTCGTCGGCACGGTGTTCGGCGCGGCCGGCCGGGCGCACCTCCTGGAGGCGTGGGGGCAGCGGTTCAACCTGCAGCTCGAGCCGCACCTGCTCATCGTGAGCTACGACGACCGGCCCGGGCAGGTCGGCCGGATCGGCGCGGTGCTCGGCGACGCCGGGGTCAACATCGAGCAGGCCGCCGTCGGGTACCACCGCGGCGACGACGGCGAGCGCGCCGACCACGCCGTCATGGTCATCACGACCGACGAGGAGGTCGGCGCCGACGTGCTGGACCGCGTCGAGGCGCTCGACGGCTTCCGCAAGGCCCACGCCGTCGACCTGTAGCCCCCGGCCGCGGCCGGTCGACCGGGTCGACGGGCCGCGAGGCGCCGACCGGGCGGGGTGGTGGTGGAGCGGGACGCCGCGCGTCTCGCAGCGCCGCCACCCCCACCGCAGGACGGCCGGTGCGGACGCCCGCCGGTCGGGCGTCGCGGGGAGTGGTAGCCTTGCCCGCAGTCATGACGGATCGTCTCGACCTCGCGCTCCTGCTTCTGCTCCCCCGCTAGGGGGATGAGATGCGTGGCGGCCGCCGAAGCCGCGAACCAGGACCGATGACCGAGGACGAGACGACAGGAGCAGCACGACCATGACCACCCCCGACCCCAACCGGGTCATCCTCTTCGACACCACCCTGCGCGACGGCGAGCAGTCGCCGGGCATCGCGCTGAACAAGAGCGAGAAGCTCGAGATCGCCCACCAGCTGGCGCGCCTCGGCGTCGACGTCATCGAGGCGGGGTTCCCGATCTCGTCGCCCGGCGACTTCGAGGCCGTCCAGGCGATCGCCAGGGAGGTCCGGGGCCCGGTCATCGCCGGTCTCGCCCGCGCCCAGGCCCCCGACATCGCCCGGGCCGGCGAGGCGCTCCGCGACGCCGAGCGGCCGCGCATCCACACGTTCATCTCGACGTCCGACATCCACATCGAGCACCAGATGCGCAACACGCGCGCCGACGTGATCGAGGGGACGAAGGCCGCCGTGGCGCACGCCCGGTCGCTCGTCGACGACGTCGAGTTCAGCCCGATGGACGCCACCCGGGCCGACGTCGAGTTCACCGGGCAGGTCATCCAGCTGGCGATCGACGAGGGCGCGACGACGATCAACGTGCCCGACACCGTCGGCTACGCCACGCCCGACGAGTACGCGGAGTTCCTCCGGGGGCTCTACGACGCCGCCCCGGGGCTGAAGGACGTCGTCCTGTCCGTCCACTGCCACAACGACCTGGGGCTGGCGGTCGCCAACTCGCTCGCCGGGGTGCAGGCCGGCGCCCGACAGATCGAGTGCGCCGTCAACGGCATCGGCGAGCGGGCCGGCAACGCCGCGATCGAGGAGATCATCATGCTCCTCGAGACCCGCAAGGACCGCCTCGGCCTCACCACCGGAGCGGTCACCACCGAGATCGCCCGCACGAGCCGCCTCGTGTCGCGCCTGACGGGGTACGTCGTCCAGCCGAACAAGGCGATCATCGGCCGCAACGCGTTCAGCCACGAGTCCGGGATCCACCAGGACGGGGTCCTGAAGGACCGCTCGACGTTCGAGATCATGGATCCGGCCGCGGTCGGGATCGAGGACGCCAACCAGCTCGTCCTCGGCAAGCACTCCGGTCGCGCGGCGCTGAAGGACGCGCTGGAGAAGCTCGGCTACCGCCTCGACGGCCAGGGGCTGCGGCAGGCGTTCGACAAGTTCAAGGAGATCGCCGACCGCAAGAAGCAGGTGTCGGCGATGGACCTCGAGGCGCTCGTCACCGACGAGCTGCGCGTCGACGATCCGCTCGCCGCGCTGCGGCTCGTCAACGTGTCGGTCGAGGTGCCCGCCGACTCGCGTCCGCCCCACGCCGCGGTCGTCGTCGACGTCCCCGAGCGGGGCGAGGTGTCGGGGTCGTTCTCGGGCGACGGGGCGATCGACGCGGTGTTCCGCGCGATCGACGCCGCGGTCGGCATCGACGCCCGGCTGCGCGAGTACCACGTCGACGCGGTGACCGAGGGCCAGGACGCGCTGGCCAACGTGTCGGTCGTCGTCGAGCTCGGCGCGCCCGGGGCCGCGGTGAGCTCCGCGCTCCCCGGCGTCACGGGCGGCGACCGGGTGACCGGGTCCGGGCAGGGCGTCGACCCCGACACGATCCGGGCGTCCGCGATCGCGTACCTCCGCGCCGTCGGCGTCGCGGCGCGCCGCCTGGCGGTCGCCGGGTCCGCCCTCGCCGAGGACGAGGTCCAGGCCACGCCCTGACCGCTCCGGCGGCTCCCCGACCGCACGCCGGTCGGGGAGCCACCGCGGGCCCGTCCGCGCGGGCTCGTCCACCGATGGTGCATCCGATCGGCCGCCGCCGTCGTTCTTCCTCGTGACAGCGGCGCCGCACGGCGGTTCCGACCGACGAGGCCAGGAGGCCCAGGATGCCCACGAAGTTCGATCTCGAGCAGCTCGACGCCGACGGCGACATGCGGCAGGCGGCCGAGGACGCCGGCCACGACCGCGCGACGTTCCTGCGCAACGGCGCGTTCGCCGGCGCCGGCCTCGTCGCCGGCAGCACGATCTTCGGCCTGCCCTCGGCGGCGCAGGCCAAGATCTCGCGTCGTCCCTCGGCGAAGAACGACGTCAAGATCCTGAACTACGCGCTGACGCTTGAGTACCTCGAGGCCGGGTTCTACCGCGCGGCCGTCGACGCCGACGACTTCGCCACCCCGCAGCTCAAGCAGTTCGCGCAGGTCGTCGCGAAGCACGAGCAGGCGCACGTGGACTTCCTCCGCAAGGGCCTCGGTCGTCAGGCGATCAAGAAGCCGAAGTTCAACGCCGACACCGTCGCGACGCTCATCTCGCGCGAGCGGTTCGCGGCCAGCGCCGAGCTCCTCGAGGACACGGGCGTCGCGGCCTACGCCGGGCAGGGGCCCAACCTCAAGACGCGCGCGTTCGTCAAGGCGGCGCTCGGCATCCACTCCGTCGAGGCCCGCCACGCGGCCTGGATCCGCGTGCTCAACGGCGGCGGCGAGGTGGGCGCGCCGGTCCGGAGCTACCCGGCCCCCAAGACGTTCGACGTCCCGAAGAGCGAGGCCTCGATCCTGAAGGCCGTGAAGGGCCTGGACGTCCTGGCCTGATCGGACCCGGGTCGGGGCCTCGCCCCGGGGGAGCAGGGGAGGCGGGGCGAGAGCACGGGCCCGTCGCGCCGGGGAAGGGCGCGGCGGGCCCGTCGTCCGCCGCGTGCCGTGCGACGCGCCGGGACGGCGGCGGTCGGGCTATCCGTGCACGAGCGCGGCGGTGAGCAGGGCCAGGCCGAGGACGAGCCCTCGCCGTCGTCCGAACCGGTCGAGCAGGGCGCCGGAGCCGAGCAGGAGCGCGGCGAGGATGATCGCGGTGATGTCGACGATCCACTGCAGCTCGCTCTGCCGGGCGCCCAGGCGCACGCCGATCTCCGACAGCGCGGGGACGAGCATCGTCACCGACCCGAGGACGAGGCCGGCGGTGACGAGCATCGTCGTGACGACGAGCGCGCGGCGGGCCCCGCGGGGCAGGACGAGGTCGTGCGGCTCCGGCATCGCCGCGGCACCGTACACACCGATCGGACACGGTGTCCGTAGCTCGCCCGGGCCCGGGCGAGCCCGAGGCGACGATGTGCTGGATTCCGTACGGGTGTGCGTGATACCGTACGAGTCCATGGCGGCGGATCCCACCACCGCGCCGGTGGCCCCGGCGGATCGCGACCGGATCGAGATCGGTCCGCGCGTGCGTGCGCTGCGCGAGCAGATGGGCCTGTCGCTGCGCGACGTCGCGGAGCGCTGCGGCGTGTCGGCCACGACGTTGAGCCAGGTCGAGCGCGGCGAGACGTCGCCGACGTTGCAGGTCGCCGCGCGGATCGCCGCCGGGCTCGACCTGCGCCTGAGCCAGCTGCTGCGGCTCGACGAGGGCGGGTCGGTGACGGTCGTCCGCGCCGGCGAGCGACGCCGTGGCGGCGCGTCACGTCGCGGCCACGCCGTCGAGATCCTCAGCCCGCCGCTGCCCGGCCAGCGCAGCGAGCTCACCCGCCACGTCCTGCGCGCCGGCGCCCGCACCGGCCGCGACGGCGACCCGCCGATCCACGAGGCGGGCAGCCGCGAGATCGCGCTCGTCGAGCGCGGTACGGTCGTGCTGTCCTGCGACGGCGTGACCCACGACCTCGCGCCCGGAGACTGCGTGACGTTCGACGCCGACCTGCCGCACCACTTCGTCAACCCCGGCCCCGACGAGGCCGTGCTGCTGGCCGTGGTCAGCGCCGGCCTGCGCCGGACCTGACCCCGAGTTCCCCCGACCCTTCCGTCCCTCACGGAGAGCCCACGAGATGCCCAAGACGCTGTTCGACAAGATCTGGGAGCGACACCTCGTCGCCGACGACCTGATCTACATCGACCTCCACATGGTCCACGAGGTCACGAGCCCGCAGGCCTTCGAGGGCCTGCGCCTCGCCGGCCGCAAGGTCCGCCGGCCCGACAAGACCCTCGCGACCGCCGACCACAACGTCCCGACCGACGGCACCCCGGTCGCCGCGCGGATCAAGGACGCGCTGTCGCGCAAGCAGGTCGAGACGCTCGAGGAGAACTGCGCCGAGTTCGGCGTCCCCGTCTTCTCGCTCGGGTCCGACCGTCAGGGCATCGTCCACGTGGTCGGCCCCGAGCAGGGGATGACCCAGCCGGGCATGACGATGGTCTGCGGCGACTCGCACACCGCCACCCACGGCGCGTTCGGCTCGCTGGCGTTCGGCATCGGCACGTCCGAGGTCGAGCACGTCCTGGCGACGCAGTGCCTCGTGCAGCGCAAGCCGAAGTCGATGCGGATCAACTTCGTCGGCGAGCTGCCGTTCGGCGTCACCGCGAAGGACATGATCCTCGGCGCGATCGGCCAGATGGGCGTCGACGGCGCGGTCGGCCACGTCGTCGAGTTCGCCGGTCCCGCGATCGAGCGGCTCTCGATGGAGGGCCGGATGACGATCTGCAACATGACCATCGAGGGCGGCGGCCGCGCCGGCATGATCGCCCCCGACCAGACGACGTTCGACTACGTGCAGGGCAAGCCCGCCGCGCCGACCGGCGCCGCGTGGGACGCCGCCGTCGAGGAGTGGAAGCAGCTCTACACCGACGAGGGCGCGACCTTCGACCGCGAGATCACCGTCGACGTCGAGCAGCTCACGCCGCGGGTGACGTGGGGCACCACGCCGGACATGGTCGTCGGCGTCGACGGCACCGTGCCGACGCCGGAGTCGTTCGACGACCCGGCCGAGCGCGGCCAGGCCGAGCGGGCGCTGGAGTACATGGGCCTGCAGGGCGGCGAGCGGATCGAGGACATCTCGATCGAGCGCGTCTTCCTCGGGTCGTGCACCAACGGCCGCCTCGCCGACCTGCAGGCCGCCGCCGACGTCATCCGGGGCCGCAAGGTCGCCGACGGCGTCTACGCGATGGTCGTCCCGGGATCGGTCCAGGTGAAGATCGCCGCCGAGGAGCTCGGCCTGGACAAGGTCTTCACCGACGCCGGGTTCGACTGGCGCGGCGCGGGCTGCTCGATGTGCCTGGGGATGAACCCCGACGTCCTGCAGCCCGGCGAGCGCTGCGCGTCGACGTCCAACCGCAACTTCCAGGGCCGCCAGGGCAAGGGCGGGCGCACGCACCTCGTGTCGCCGCAGATGGCCGCCGCCGCGGCGATCGCGGGCCACTTCGTCGACGTCCGCACCTTCGAGCCCGCCGGCGAGCCGGTCGCGGCCTGACCCCTTCGAGCACGAGGACCCCCGACATGGATCCCATCAGCATCATCGAGGGCAGGGTCTCGGACCTGCCGCGCGACGACGTCGACACCGACCAGATCATCCCCGCGCGCTTCATGAAGCGCGTCGAGCGGACCGGGTTCGGCGAGTTCCTCTTCCACGACGCCAAGGAGGCGCCGGACTGGAACGTCGAGGTCGGCAACCCCATCCTCACGACCGGCGCGAACTTCGGCTCGGGCTCCAGCCGCGAGCACGCGCCGTGGGCGCTCGAGGACGCCGGGTTCCGCGCGATCATCGCGGTGTCGCTCGCCGACATCTTCGCGTCGAACTGCACGAAGGTCGGCCTGCTGCCGATCGTGCTGCCCGAGGAGCAGGTCCGCGCCGTCGCCGCGGCCGGCGACGCCCGGATCGACCTGGACGCGCAGACGGTCACCGCCGCGGGCGAGGCCTACCGGTTCGAGATCGACCCGGACACGAAGCACCGCCTGCTCAACGGCCTGGACGACATCGGCCTGACGCTGAACGACGAGGCCGCGATCACCGCCTACGAGGAGCGGCGCGCCGCGTCGACCTTCCCCGGGCCGAGCTCGCTGTCGTTGCCGCCCGAGACGTCGCTGTCCACGACGCCGGTCGCCTGACGATGACCGGCGACCGGGCAGCGGGCGCGGGCCACGACCCGGTCGCCGCGTCGCCGGACCGCGCGCCGCGGGACTGGGAGGCCGGCACGTACGAGCGGGTCGCCACCGCCCACGCCGGGTGGGGCGCCGACGTGCTGGACCGTCTGGAGCTGCGCGGCGACGAGGCGGTCCTCGACGCCGGGTGCGGCAGCGGCAAGATCACCGCCCAGCTCGTCCACCGGCTTCCGGAAGGCCGGGTCGTCGGCGTCGACGGCTCGCCGTCGATGATCGCCCAGGCGTCGCGGGTCCTGCCCGACGCCGTCGACCTGCAGGTGCAGGACCTCGTCGACCTCGTGCTGGCGGACCCGGTCGACGTCGTCGTGTCCGGGGCGGTCTTCCACTGGATCGAGGACCACGACCGGTTGTTCGCCCGGATCGCCGCGGTGCTGCGTCCCGGTGGGCGGTTCGAGGCCCAGTGCGGCGGCGCGGGGAACATCGCGTCGGTCGCCGCGGCGATCGACCGCCTGCGCACCCGCGCCCCGTGGGACGTCGCGTTCACCGGCTGGGACGGGCCGTGGCACTTCGCCGGCGCCGAGGAGACCGAGGAGCGGCTGCGCCGGGCCGGGTTCGTCGACGTCCGCGCGTGGCTCGAGCCGCGCGCGGTGCACGCCGAGGACGGCCACGCGTACCTGCGCACCGTCGTGCTCGGCAGCCACCTCGAGCGGCTGCCGGTGGAGGCGCACGACGACTTCGTCGAGGACGTCCGGCGGGAGCTCGTCGCCGCGGGCGCGGGGGAGGGCGACGCGGTGACGCTCGACTACGTCCGCCTCAACCTCTCGGCCCGGCGTCCCGCCGACGCGCCGGCGCCCGAGCCGCTCGTCCTCGACGAGAGCCCGGAGACGATCACCGACCGCCTGCGCGGCCCGGCCGACGCATGAGGCGCCTCCCGGTGACGCCCGCCCTCCACGAAACCGCGTGGCCGCCTCGGTCGGCCCGCCCCGTCGCTTCCACCCCGACTACCCTCCGCCCCGCATGAGCCACGCCATCGTTGTCCTCCCCGGCGACGGGATCGGTCCCGAGATCGCCGCGCCGACCGTCGAGCTGCTGCGGGAGGTGGGCGACTTCACCTTCACCGAGCATCCCTTCGGCGGGGCGTCGATCGACGCCCACGGCACCGCGCTGACCGACGAGACCCTCGCCGCGTGCCGGGCGTCCGACGCGGTCCTCCTCGCCGCCGTCGGCGGGCCGAAGTGGGACACCACCGACCCGTCGGCGCCGCGGCCGGAGCAGGGCCTGCTCGGGCTGCGCAAGGAGCTCGGGCTCTACGCCAACCTGCGCCCGGTCCGTCCGGTGCCCGCGCTGTATGACAGCTCGGCGCTCAAGCGCGAGGTCCTCGACGGCACCGACCTGCTCGTCGTGCGCGAGCTCACCGGCGGGATCTACTTCGGCGAGAAGACCCGGACCGACACCGACGCGTCCGATCTGTGCCACTACACGGTGGCCGAGGTCGACCGGATCGCGCGCGTCGCCTTCGACGCCGCCCGCAGGCGCCGCAACCTCGTGCACTCCGTCGACAAGGCGAACGTCCTGGAGACGTCGCGCCAGTGGCGCCAGGTCGTCCACGAGGTCCACGGCGCCGACTACGCCGACGTCGAGCTGCGCGACCAGCTCGTCGACTCGTGCGCGATGGAGCTCATCGCCCGCCCGACGCAGTTCGACGTCATCGTCACCGAGAACCTCTTCGGCGACATCCTCTCCGACGCCGCGGCGATGCTGTCCGGGTCGCTGGGCATGCTGCCGTCGGCGTCGGTCGGCAACCCCGACGGCCCGGGCCTCTTCGAGCCGGTGCACGGCTCGGCGCCCGACATCGCCGGTCAGGGGATCGCCAACCCGCTCGCGACGTTCCTGTCGGCCGCGATGCTCCTGCGCCACGGCCTGGGGATGGAGGCCGAGGCGACCGCGATCGAGGGCGCCGTCGACGGCGCCCTCGGCGACGGCCTGCGCACGAAGGACCTCGGCGGCGACGCGACGACGGCGGACGCGCTCGACGCGGTCCGTCGCCGGCTGGCGTAGCGCCCACCGTGCACCCCCGCGCCGCGGCGGCGCGGGGGACCGGCCCGTCGTCCGGGTCGCCTCAACCCTCGTAGAACGGATTGGGCAGCTTGAACGTCCGCTCGGCGTGCCCGCCCTCGAGGTCGGAGCGCTGGTCGCCGAGGTTGGCGACGATCGTGAACCCCGCGCCCTCGATCATCGCGCGCTCGCGGGCCTTGTAGGTCGCGGACGCCTCGGTCGGGTCGTCCTTGAGCGACAGGCCGTCCCAGGTGATCCCGGCGTCGCGGAGGTTGCGGATCGTCGTGCCCTCCAGCGTCGGGATGATGCGCGGCCGGGCGGTGATGAGGAAGACCGCCATCCCCAGCCGTCGGGCCTCGCGGTAGACCTCGATCACGCCCGGCATCGGCGTGCCCGTGCCACCGAGCGCGCCCGGGTACTGCCCGAGCGACCCGGTCTCCGGGTCGGAGCCCGGCACCCCGATGTAGTTCGACAGCAGCGTCTCGTCGATGTCGAAGACGACCGCGGGCGCCGGGATCGCGCGGCAGGCGGCCTCCGTCGGCCGCTCCGGCACGGCCGCGGCCGCGCGGCGCATCCGGCGCAGCTGGGCGCCGGTCCGACGTGCCCGGCGCTCGGCTCGGACGGCGGCCCGCCGCGTCGCGGTGCGCACCGCCCGCGATGCGTGGCGGCGCCCGGCGGCCGTCGCGCGCCGCCGCAGCGTCCGTGCGCGCCGCCGGGCCCGGCGGTCGGTCGCGGCGGCCCCGGCGACGTCCGGCATGACGATCTGGGACGGTCCGGTGCGACCGTACGGCCCGACCGCGAGCCCGTAGCCCTCGCACGTGGACTTCAGCCGCACGATCCGGGCGCTGCGCTCGCGCAGCCAGGCCGCGGCCGGCGCCGCGGCGGCCTCGACGTCGCGCTGGTACTCCCCGCTCTGCAGGTACGCGGTCTTGCTCGCCGGAACGGTCTCCGCGCCGGCCGATGAGGGGACCGCCGCGAGCGCGAGCGATCCGACGACGAGCGCGACACGGAGCCTCATGGGCGCAGTGTGCCCGACGGTACGGGACAGACGCAACGCATCTGTCCATCGCTGGGCGCGTCGCCGCTCGCCACCTGCGGCGGGGTCCCGCCGACCGGTCGGCTAGTGTCGGTGTACACCACACATCCGGGGAGTCCCAGGCAGGGGCTGAGAGGGCGCCGACACCGCGCCGACCCGACGACCTGATCCGGTTCATGCCGGCGGAGGGAGCATCACATGGCACGGCACGTCTTCCCGACGGACGCGACGACCCGTACGCAGCGGAGGCTCGCCCTCGACGGCGTCGTCTCGCCCGAGATGACGCGCGTCGCGGAGCGCGAGGGCCTGCAGCCCGAGCGGGTCCGCGACGAGGTCGCGCGCGGACGGATGGTCATCCCGGCCAACGTCCACCACGGCGCGCTCGACCCGATGGCGATCGGCCTCAAGGCCCGGGTGAAGATCAACGCGAACATCGGCTCCAGCCCGACGACGTCGTCGCTCGACGAGGAGGTCGACAAGCTCGCGCTCGCCCAGCGGTGGGGGGCCGACACCGTCATGGACCTCTCGACCGGCAAGCGGATCGTCGAGACCCGTCGGGCGATCGTCGACGCGGCCACCGTCCCGATCGGCACCGTGCCGATCTACGAGGCGCTCGAGCGGGTGAAGCGGCCCGAGGACCTGACGATCGACATCCTGCTCGACGTCATCGCCGGTCAGGCCGAGCAGGGCGTGGACTACATGACGATCCACGCCGGGGTGCTCCTGGGCCACCTGGCGCTCTGCCGCCACCGCGTCACCGGCATCGTCTCGCGCGGGGGAGGGCTGCTCGCGCGCTGGATGGTCCACCACGAGCGCGAGAACCCGCTCTACGAGCGCTTCGACGACGTGCTGGCGATCTGCGCCCGCCACGACGTCACGATCTCGCTCGGCGACGGCCTGCGGCCCGGCTCGATCGCCGACGCGTCCGACGCCGCCCAGTTCGCCGAGCTCGACACCCTCGGCGAGCTCGTCGGACGGTGCTGGGACGCCGACGTGCAGTGCATGGTCGAGGGCCCCGGCCACGTGCCGCTGCACGAGCTGCAGGGCAACGTCGAGCGGCAGCAGCGCGTCTGTCGCGAGGCGCCGTTCTACACCCTCGGGCCGCTCGTCACCGACATCGCGCCCGGCTACGACCACATCACCAGCGCGATCGGCGCGGCGATCGTGGGCTGGCACGGCACCTCGATGCTCTGCTACGTCACGCCCAAGGAGCACCTGGGGCTGCCGGACGCCGAGGACGTGAAGCAGGGCCTCATCGCCTACCGGATCGCGGCCCACGCGGCCGACCTCGCCCGCGGTGGGACGCACGCCGCACGCGCGGGACGGTGGGACCGGGCGCTGTCGCAGGCGCGGTTCGACTTCGACTGGAACCGCCAGTTCGACCTGGCGCTCGACCCGGAGACCGCCCGGGCGATGCACGACGAGACGCTGCCGAACGACCACTTCAAGACGGCGGAGTTCTGCTCGATGTGCGGGCCGAGGTACTGCCCGATGCACAACTTCCGCGACGTCGACTGGGACCGCCTCGACGGCCTGGCGGCCGGACGGTCGGGCGCGAGGCCGGTGGCGGCGGGCTGACCGCGGGCGGCTAGCGGGCGTCCTGCGGGTGCCAGACGGCCGGGGTGCCCAGCCGGCAGTGCGTCAGGTCGCCGTCGCCGACGTGATCGGGCGCGTGGGACGGGTCGTCGAGCTGGTCGTGGACCGCGCCGGCGCGCTGGGTGAGCGTCGCCTCGATCCGGCGGCGCAGCTCGGTGGGGTCGGTCATCGTCTGCATCGGGTTCCTCCGGTCCTCGGCGATCCGACGGATCGCCGGCACCCCACCGACGGTACGCGCGCCACGGGGGTCGCACCAGCCGCGCTCCGGGATCGCCCGCCGGACGGGGGGTGCCGGATGGAGGACGAGCGATACAGTCCCGGGGTCCATGCGCGTGGGCGCCCCGCCACGCGCCGATCCGACGAGGAGCACGCCCGGTGCCGCAGGCTGACGTCATCTGGAAGAACGGCGAGCTCGTGCCGTGGGCCGACGCCCAGGTGCACGTGCTCACGCACGCCCTGCACTACGGCACGGGCGTCTTCGAGGGCGTCCGGTGCTACGACACCGAGGTCGGCCCGGCGATCTTCCGTCACGCCGAGCACGTCGACCGGCTCTTCCGCTCGTCCGAGCTGTACTACATGCCGGTCCCGTACACGCGCGAGGAGATCCGGCAGGCGACGATCGACACGGTCGTCGCCAACGGCCTGCGGTCGTGCTACATCCGGCCGCTCGTCTTCCGCGGCGAGGGCCCGATGGGCCTCAGCCCGCTCGACGCCCCGGTCGACGTCATCATCGCCTGTTGGGAGTGGGGGGCCTACCTCGGCGACGAGGGCAAGGCCAACGGCGTCCGGGCCAAGGTCTCGTCGTGGCGCCGGCTCTCCCCGCAGGGGCTCATCCCGCACGCCAAGGCGACCGGCCAGTACCTCAACTCGGTGCTGGCGAAGATCGAGGTGACGAAGGCCGGGTACGAGGAGGCGATCCTCCTCGACGAGCGCGGGATGGTCTGCGAGGGCTCGGGCGAGAACCTCTTCGTCGTCCGCGAGGGCGCGATCGTCACCCCGCCGCAGACGGCGTCGATCCTCGACGGCATCAACCGCCGGTCGGTCATCGAGATCGCGCGCGACCTCGGGTACGACCTCGTCGAGCGCGACATCGCGCGCGCCGAGCTGTACCTCGCGGACGAGGTGTTCGTCACCGGCACCGCCGCCGAGCTCACCCCGGTCCGCGAGATCGACGACCACCTCATCGGCGCGATCGGCGGCGGCGAGGGCGGCCCCGGGCCGGTCACCCGCGAGATCCAGCGGGTGTTCGAGGACGCGCTGCACGGCCGCGACGAGCGCTACCGCCGCTGGCTCGACCCGGTGCCCCTGGGCGAAGCGGCGTCGTGATGACCACGTCCCCGTCCACCCCGTCCCGGCCGATGGAGCTCTACGACGCGACGCTCCGCGACGGCATGCAGGGCGAGGGCATGGCGCTGTCGGCCGACGAGAAGGTGCGCGTGGCGCGCAAGCTCGACGAGCTCGGCGTCCACCTCATCGAGGCGGGGTTCCCGGCGTCCAACCCCAAGGAGCAGGAGCTCTTCGGCCTGCTCGAGCGCGAGACGTGGACGAACGCCCGGATCGCCGCGTTCGGGATGACGCGCCGGCGCGACCTGCGCGCCGACGAGGACCCCGCGCTGCGGATCCTCGCCGACTGCTTCTGCGACGTCACGACGATCGTCGGCAAGACCTGGGGGCTGCACCTCGACAAGGTCGTCCGGGTCGACCGGGCGGAGAACCTGCGGCTCATCGCCGACTCCGTGGCGTTCCTCGCCGCGGAGGGCAAGCGGGTGATCTACGACGCCGAGCACTTCTTCGACGCGTGGCGGGACGACCGCGAGTACGCCCACCGCTGCCTGCGCGCGGCGGTCGAGGCCGGCGCGGACACCATCACGCTGTGCGACACCAACGGCTCGTCGCTGCCGTTGCAGATCCACGAGGCGGTCTCGGCGGTCGTCGCCGAGCTCGGCGAGCACGCCCGGGTGGCGATCCACGCGCACGACGACGCCGGCTGCGGGGTCGCCAACTCGCTGCTTGCGGTGCAGGCCGGCGCGACCCAGGTCCAGGGCACGACGAACGGCATCGGCGAGCGGACCGGCAACGCCAACCTCACGACGATCACCGCCGACCTGGAGCTCAAGCTCGGGATCCGGTCGCTGCCGGACGGGGCGCTGCAGCGCCTGACCGAGACGGCGCACTTCGTCGACGAGCTGCTCAACCGGCCACCGCGGCCGACCCAGCCGTACGTCGGTCGCAACGCGTTCGCCCACAAGGGGGGCCTGCACGTCGCGGGGATCCGCTCGGACGCGTCGACGTTCGAGCACGTCGACCCGGCGACCGTCGGCAACGCCCGCGACCTCGTCATCTCCGAGCTGGCCGGGAAGGGCACGGTGCTCGAGAAGGCCGAGCAGGCCGGGATCGCGCTCGACGACGCCGCGGCCGTCCGCACGATCCAGCGGGTGAAGGAGCTCGAGCACCGCGGCTACCAGTTCGAGGCGGCGGACGGGAGCTTCGAGCTGTTGCTCCGGCGCGAGGCCGGCGCGTTCGAGCCGCTGTTCCGCCTGGAGTCGTGGCGCGTCATCGTCGAGCAGCGCGCCGGGGGCGAGGTCGAGACCGAGGCGACGATCAAGATCTGGGTCGGGGACGAGCGACTCGTCCGCACCGCGGAGGGCAACGGCCCGGTCCACGCGCTCGACGGGGCGCTGCGGCAGGCGATCGGCACCGTCCACCCGCACCTCGCCGACATCGAGCTCGTCGACTTCAAGGTCCGGATCCTCGACAGCGACAAGGGCACCGGCGCCGTGACGCGCGTCCTCATCGACGCGTCCGACGGCCAGGACACCTGGGGGTCGATCGGCGTCAACGAGAACATCATCGCCGCGTCGTGGGAGGCCCTCGTCGAGTCGCTGGCCTGGGCCGAGCAGCCCGGTCGCGGATCGACGCGGACGACCGACCCGGCCACGGTGGGGGCGTGACCGACGCCCGTCCCCCGATCCCGGTCGCCCGCCCGGTGATCGGGGAGGCGGAGGAGCGGGCGGTGCTCGAGGTGCTGCGCTCGCGGCACCTCTCGCTCGGCCCGCGACTCACGACCTTCGAGCAGCGGTTCGCCGAGCGGCTCGGCGTGCCGCACGCGGCCGCGGTGTCGTCGGGCACCGCGGCGCTGCACCTCGCGCTCCGCGCCGTGGGGGTCGACGGCCCGGGGCACGAGGTCGTCACGTCGCCGTTCTCGTTCATCGCCACCGCGAACACGGTGCTCATGCAGGGGGCGACGCCGGTGTTCGTCGACGTCGATCCGGTGACGCTCAACGTCACCGCCGACGCGGTCGCGTCCGCGGTCACCGGGCGCACCGCCGCGGTGCTGCCGGTACACATCTTCGGGCTGCCGGCCGACGTCCCGGCCATCGAGCGCCTCGGGCATCCGGTCGTCGAGGACGCCGCCCAGGCCCTCGGGGCTGTCCACGCCGACGGCGTCCCCGTCGGCGGGCGCGGCCATCCGACGATCTTCGCCTTCTACGCCAACAAGCAGATCACCACGGGCGAGGGGGGCCTGGTCGCCACCGCCGACGCGGGCGTCAAGGCCCGGATCGACAGCGAGCGCAACCAGGGGCGCGCCCCGGACATGCAGTGGCTCGACCACGACCGGCTGGGATTCAACTATCGGCTGAGCGACCTGCAGTGCGCGCTGGGCATCGTCCAGCTCGACCGGTTGGACGGCATGCTCGCCGACCGCCGCCGCGTCGCCGGGTGGTACCGCGCGGCGCTCGCCGACCTCGTCGACCGGACCGGCCTCGAGCTCCTGCCGGACCGCTCGGCCGAGGGGGAGCGGTCGTGGTTCGTCTACGTCGTGCGCACCCCGCGCGGTGTCGACCGCGACGCGACGATCCGGGCCCTCGCCGACCGTGGGATCCAGACGCGGCCGTACCTCCCGGCGATCCACCGGTTCTCGTTCTACCGCGAGCGGTTCGGGTTCCGCGACGGCCAGTTCCCGGTCGCCGAGGACGCCGCGGATCGCGGCCTGTCGCTGCCGTTCTTCCCCGAGATGACCGAGTCCCAGGTCGCCCGCGTCGCGGACGACCTCGCCGCGGTCCTGGCTCCGTAGGCGTCCGGCGTCAGGATCCGGACGCGCGATCTGGACGTCGTGTTCGATTCCTGGTACGGTCTGGGGAGTACACGACGCGGGGCGTGCTTGCGACGCTCCCGTCCGGCCCGAGGGACCCGACGTGATGCCCGAGCTCCTGGCGGCGCTGCCGCAGCCCCCCCTGCACATCGAGATGCCGCAGACGGAGGAGCTGCTCTTCACGATCGCCGGCACCGTCCCGACGGTCGCGCTCGTCGTCCTCGGGATCCGGCACCTGTCGACCGGCCGCGGGCCGCTGCTGCTGTGGTGCCTCCTCGGCGGCCTGCTCGCCTCGCTCTACGAGCCGTTCGTCGACGTCATGGGCCTCGTGTACCTGCCCGAGAACGGGTCGATGGGCACGTTCACGCTGCTCGACCGCGAGATGCCGCTGTTCGTGCCGCTGATCTACCCGTGGTACGTCGGCGGGCTCGCCTACCTCACCTTCCGCCTGCTGGAGCGGGGGATCGACCGCAAGGGCCTGTTCAAGCTCTGGGTGGCGTTCGCCGCGGTCGACTGGCTGCTCGAGGTCCCCGCCGTCGTGACCGACGTCTACGCGTACTACGGCAATGCCCCGTTCGACGTCTGGGGCCACCCGATGTGGTGGGGCTTCATGCACTCCCTCGTGGCGATCGCCGGCGGCGCGGTGATCTACGCCCTGCGCCATCACCTGCGTGGCGCGGCGGTGGCGCTCGTCGCCCCGATCCTCTTCATGACCGACGGCGCGGTGAACGCCGGCGTCGGCTACCCGACCCACGCCGCGTTGAACGCCGACGCGTCGTACTGGGCGACGTACCCGGCTTCGCTCGTGACCCTCGGCCTGGGGGCGATCGTCATCTGGCTCATCGGCGCGGTCGTCGGCCGCGAGCCGGGGACGCCCGTTCCCGACGCGGCCGGGGTCGCGGATCCGACGACGAGCGCGCCGCCGCCGGTCCCGACGTCGGTCGTCGACGCGGACCGGGCCCCCGCCGGGGTCTCCGGGGACTGACCCGCCGGCCGACGGGGCGCCGCCGCACCTAGACTGCGGTGCCTCATGGGACGCTTCGCCGAGCCGCAGGACCCCGTCTTCCGGGAGATGAACACGAGCCTCGGGTTCGACCGGCGGATGTGGCCACAGGACATCCGTGGCTCGCGCGCCCACGCCCGGATGCTCGCCGCCCGCGGGGTCATCGGCCAGGACGACCTCGACGCGATCCTCGGCGGGTTCGACGTCATCGAGGCGAAGCTCGCCGACGGCACCTTCCCCTTCGGGGCGGAGGACGAGGACATCCACATGGCGATCGAGCGCCACCTCACGGCGCTCGTCGGCGACCCCGGGGCCCGCCTCCACACCGCCCGGTCCCGCAACGACCAGGTGGCCACCGACTTCGCGCTGTGGACCGGCGAGGCCGCCGAGCGGGCGATCGCGGGGATCGAGCGGCTCATGCGCGTGCTGATCGACGTCGCCACCGCGCACGCCGACTGGCCGATGCCCGCCTACACCCACCTCCAGCGCGCGCAGCCGGTGTACCTCGCCCATCACCTCCTGGCCTACGTGTGGATGCTCGAGCGCGACCGGGCGCGGTTCCGGTTCGCCCGGGAGCAGGCGATGCGCCGGATGCCGCTCGGCTCCGGTGCGCTGGCGGGGGTGAACTTCGACACCGACCGGACGATGACGGCGGCCGAGCTCGGCTTCGACGCCCCGGCCCCGAACTCGATCGACGGCGTGTCCAACCGCGACTACGCCCTCGACTACCTCAACGCGGCCGCTACCTGCGCGACGCACCTCTCCCGGCTGGGCCAGGAGATCGTCCAGTGGGCGAGCGAGGAGTTCGGGTTCCTCACCCTGCCGGACGCCTGGTCGTCGGGCAGCTCGCTCATGCCGCAGAAGAAGAACCCCGACTGCGCGGAGCTGCTGCGGGCGAAGGCCCCGCGGATCGTCGGGCACCTGTCGGCGCTCCACGGCGTCATCCACGCGTTGCCGCTGACGTACAACAAGGACCTGCAGGAGGACAAGGAGCACGTCTTCGACGCCGCGGACACGCTCGACCAGGCGCTCGCCGCCGCGGCGGGGATGATCGGGGGCGCGACGTTCCGCGCCGACCGGATGGCCGCGGCCGCCGCCGACGAGCTGCTCGCCGCGACCGACCTCGCCGACGAGCTCGTCAAGCGCGGCGTGCCGTTCCGGCAGTGCCACGCCATCGTCGGCGGCCTCGTCCGCGAGGCGGTCGAGTCGGGACGGACGCTGTCGGAGCTCTCCGACGCCGAGCTCGTCGCCCAGAGCGAGCACCTGGGGCCGTGGATCCGCGACGTGATCGAGCCGCGGTCGCTGCTCGAGCGCAAGCAGAGCGAGGGCGGTACGTCGTCGGCCCGCGTCGCCGAGCAGCTCGACCTCGCCCGGGCGCTGCTCGGCTGACGTGTCGGCGGGCGCCCCGGTGGCCCCGGAGCCCGGCTCCGTGCCGCTCCCGGTCGCGTTCTACGCGCGACCGGTCGAGGAGGTGGCGCCGGACCTCCTGGGCTGTCGACTCGTCGTCGGCGGGGTGGTGGCCCGGATCGTCGAGACCGAGGCGTACCACCAGCGCGAGGGGGCGTCGCATGGATACCGGGAGCCCCCGCGCGCGCCGGCGCCAACCGCACGGACCCGGGTGCTGTTCGGCCCGCCGGGGCGGGGCTACGTCTACCGCTCGCACGGGCTCCACGCCTGCCTCAACGCGGTCTGCGAGACCGACGGCGTCGCGGCCGGGGTGCTGCTACGGGCCGTCGAGCCGCTGGAGGGCGTCGATCTGGTGCGGTCGCGGCGTCCCGGCCGTCGCGACGCCGAGCTGACGTCCGGCCCGGGCCGGCTGACCCTCGCGCTCGGGATCTCCCTGGACGACGACGGGGTCGATCTGGCGACCGGTCGCATCCGGATCGTCACCGCGGCGCACGACGACCGGCCGGTGGAGCCGGTCAGCGGCCCGCGGATCGGCATCTCGCGGGCGAAGGACCTGCCGTGGCGGTGGGTCGACGCGTCGAGCCCGGACGTGTCGTCGACGTTGCCGCCGGGGATGGCGCGTCGACCGTCGCGACGGCGCTGATCGGCGTGTCCGGCGACGCTGCGGTGGCCCGAGCGGTCAGCCGAGCGGCACGGCGCCGCCGGAGTCGTCGGCGCCACCGCCCGACCCGCCGCCACCGGTCCCGGAGCCACCGGCCCCCGACGGGGCCGGGGTCGGGGTGGGCGTGGGCTCCGGGGCGACCTGGCCGGCGCCGGACGACGACCCGGCGCCGGATCCGCCGCCCGATCCACCACCGGAGCCGCCGGACCCGTCGGACCCCGCGCCGCTCCCGGCGGAGCCCGACGACGGTCCGGAGCCGCCGGTGGACGTCCCACCGCCGGTCGACGGGCCGGATGCGCCGCCGTCGCCCGACGGGGCCGGGGCGCCCGCGGCCGGGACCGTCGGCTCGCCGTCGTCGACGGGGACGTCGTCGCCCTCGGGCTCGGGCGCGTCCTTGGGCTGCCGCGAGTCGAGGATCCCCTCGGCGAGCCCCATGAACGTCCCCCAGATCGCGGCCGGGTAGGTGCCGCCCTCCACGGGGCCGCCCTGGTACTCGGTCTGCATCGGCTTGCCGGAGTCCGGGTAGCCGACCCACACCGCGACGGTCAGCCGCTTGCTGAACCCGACGAACCAGGCGTCGGCGTTGTTCTCGGTGGTGCCGGTCTTGCCCGCGGCGAATCCGCCGTAGGCGGCCCGCTTGCCGGTGCCGGTCGACACGACGGTCCGCATCGCCGCGGTGGTGACGTCGGCGACCTCGGGCGAGATCACCCGCACGCGGCGCGCCCGGTTGCGGCCGACGGTCCGCTCGCCGTCCTCGACCTTGAGGATCCCGACCGGTCCGCCGTTGGGGGCGCCGAGGGTGCCGTTGATCCGCAGGCCGCGGGTGGCGAACGTCTCGTAGGCGTGGGCCATGTCCAGCGGGGTCACGCCCTGCCGCGGAGCGCCGAGCACGAGCGCGGCGTTGTGCGACACGGGGGTGCGGATGCCCATGCGGCGGATCAGCGTCGCGATCCTCTTGACGCCGGTGTCGATCCCGACCTGGGCGAACACCGTGTTGTCGGACCACGTCAGCGCCCGCCCGAGCGTCGTGGTCCCGGAGTAGGCGTTGTGGTCGTTGGTGACGGTGAACGTCTCGGTGCGGCCGCCCTCGTCCTTCACCCGGAACGACCGCTTCCTCGACTCGTACGTCTTGTTGATCGACGTCCCCTGCCGGAGCGCCTGGGCGAGCACGAACGGCTTGAACGCCGAGCCGGGCTGGCGCGAGCTCTGCGTCGCGAGGTTGAACGGCTTCTCGCGGTAGTTCGAGCCGCCCACCATCGCCCGGACCTCGCCGGTGCGGTTGTCGATCGCGACGAGCGACGCCTGCGGGCCGTCGGGCCGGCCGAGGTAGGTGCCGATCGCCTTCTCGGCCGCGTTCTGGATCGACTGGTCGAGCGTCGTCCTGACGGTCAGGCCACCCTCGTAGGTGCGGCGGGCGCCGTAGCGGTCGACGAGCTGGGCGCTGACCCACGACGCGAAGTACGGATTGCGGACGCTGAGCGTCGGCGGCTCGATCTCGTCGGACGACGGGATCGGCTCGGCGATCGCGGCGTCGTACTCGGCGCGGTCGATCCGTCCCTGCTCGAGCATCTTCTGCAGGACGATGTCCCGACGGGACAGCGCCGCGTCGGGGTGCTGGGTCGGGTCGAAGCCGCTCGGCGACGCGATGACGGCGGCCAGGAGCGCGGATTGCGCGACCGACAGGTTCTTGGCGCACGGGTTGCGGGGTGGGGCGCAACCGGCGTGCTCGGGCTGCTTGCCGAAGTACGTCTTGGCGGCGGTCTCGATGCCGTACGCCCCGTTGCCGAAGTACACGCGGTTGAGGTACGTCGTGATGATCTTCCGCTTGCTCCACTGCTTGGACATGTGGAACGCCAGGCCGATCTCGCGGAGCTTCTGGAGGACGGTGCGCTCCTCCTCCTTCTCGAGCGCGAGCTTGACGAGCTGCTGGGCGATCGTCGATCCGCCCTGCGCCTTGCGCCGTTGCACGACGTCCTGGACGAACGCGCGGGCGATGCCGCGCAGGTCGACGCCGTGGTCGTTGTCCCAGAACCGCTCGTCCTCCATCGCGACGACGGCGTCCTTGATCCGTGGCGAGATCTGGTCCCACGTGACGATCGTCCGCGCGTTCTGCCCGGTGAGCAGGCCCATCCGACGGCCGCTGCGGTCGAGGAGCTCGGTGTTGCGGGCGGACTGGAACTCGCTGGCGGAGTCGAGGTCCGGCAGGTCCCGCGAGACCGCCATCATCATCCCGAAGATCGCCGACACCGCGGCGAGCGCGGCGATCGGCACGAGCAGGCCGAGCAGGCGCAACCACCGGAACCGCAGGCGCGGTCGGTCGCCCCGGTCCGGAGTGCCGCCCGGCCGTCGCGGCCCCCGGCCACGCCCGCCACCGCCCGCACCGGTGGACCGGGGTGCCCTCCGCCCGCGGCGCGCACCCGCGTTCGCGGACGCGGCCGCCGTGGCGTCGTCACGCCGACCGCGACGCCGCGCCGCGGGCGGGGAGCCGTCCGGCGCCGCGACGGCGCCGGACGGCGTGCGCGCCGGGGCCGCCGCCGTCGGATCTCCGTCGCCGGACCCTCGCGCACGACGTCGCGTCGGACCGGTGGGACGACCGGGCGTCGGACGGCCGCCGGGCCCCGCGGGCGCTGCCGGCGCTGCGGGCGTCGGAACCCGACCGGCCCCTGCGGTCGCCGCAGGGCGGACGGGCCGGGCGGGCGCGCCGGCCGCGCCGCCTGCCGGCGCGCGACCCGCCGGCGCCGACGCGGCCGGCGCGCCCGCGTCGGAGGAGCCGTCCAAGGCGCCGACGGTCGACCGCGGGGGAGGCGGGGCAGGAGCCACGCGGCCGCGCCCGCCGGCGGCGGGGTGCGAGGGCGGCGGCCCTGCGTCGGGCGCGGCGGCGCGGGCCGGGGGACCGGGGCGCCGGCCGGGGTGTCCGGTGGAGTCGGTCATCGGGGACGTCGTCGAGGGGCGGGCGGGCAGGCGGCAACGCGTCCCGGCCCCGTACGGGCGATCGACCCGGGTAATTTACCATCGTCGAGATGTCCGATCCCCTGTCCGCGGCCGAGTACCTGGCGCGCAACGCCGCCGCCGTCCAGCCTGCGGGGGCGCTCGAGGAGCGCCTCGCCGCCGCCGAGCGCGAGTCCCGACCGCTGCGGGTCAAGCTCGGGATCGACCCCACGGCGCCCGACATCCACCTGGGCCACGTCGTCGTCCTCCAGAAGCTCCGGGAGTTCCAGGACCTCGGCCACCGCGTCGTCCTCATCGTGGGGGACTACACGGCGCGGGTCGGCGATCCGAGCGGCCGGTCGGCGACGCGACCGGTCCTCGGGGACGACGACATCGACGAGAACGCCCGGACGTACCAGGAGCAGGCCGGGAGGATCCTCGACACCGCTCCGGAGCGGCTGGAGGTCCGCCGCAACGGCGAGTGGCTCGACATGCCGATGACCGAGTTCCTCGCCCTGGCGCGCATCCCGAAGGTCGCCCAGCTGCTCGAGCGCGACGACTTCAGCAAGCGCTACCGGGAGGGACGCCCGATCAGCCTGCTGGAGTTCGTCTATCCGCTGCTGCAGGGCTACGACTCGGTCGCGGTCGAGGCCGACATCGAGCTCGGAGGCACCGACCAGACGTTCAACGTGCTCTTCGGCCGTGACGTCCAGCGCGCGCACGGCCGACCGGAGCAGGCGACGCTCACCATGCCGCTTCTCGTGGGGATCGACGGCGTCCAGAAGATGTCGAAGTCCCTCGGGAACCACATCGGCGTCACCGAGGAGCCGACGGAGATCTTCGGGCGCACGATGCGGATCCCCGACGGCCTGATCGACCAGTGGCGGGACCTCCTGGCGCTCGACCTCGGTCCCGACGACGCGGCGGACGCCCGCACGCGCAAGCGGGCGCTGGCCCGCGCGATCTGCGACCGGTTCGCGGGCGACGGCTCCGGAGCGCGTGCGCAGGAGGAGTTCGACCGCGTCTTCCTCGGCGGCGGAGTCCCGGACGACGTCCCCGAGATCGAGGTCGAGGCCGGAGACGTCCACCTGCCGGCGTTGCTCGCGGCCGCGTTCGGCATGTCGCGGTCCGAGGCGCGCCGCGCGCTCGGCCAGGGCGGCGTCCGGGCCGACGACGAGCCGCTGACGTCCGAGCGGCTCGACGTCCCGAGCGCGGACCTCGACGGACGCGTGGTGCGCGTCGGCAAGCGCCGATTCGCCCGGGTGCGCGTGCGCTCCGTCGACGCCTGAGCGACCCCGACGAAGGGCGCTACCGGAGCGGCGCGAGAGGGTCACGACGCACGAACGTGAAGAAGCTGTATCTTGCCTCGGCCGCTGCAGAGCAGCCCAACCGGGAAGACCGGGACCGAGCCTCACGAGGCAGGCCCCGGACCAACCGACTGTGCTACGATGAGCGGCCCGCGCCGGAGTTGTCCGGCAGACGTCCTCAGGGTCTTCGGGTCCTGTTCGAGTGGGCGTGGCGGTCTTTGAAAACGCAACAGCATACGTGCCTGTCCCGTTTGGGGTGGGTGCGTCCAGATTCATGTGTCGTGCCTCTGGTTGTT